>Ga0315336_1002159_pt1 | contig 31826 bp, 28 predicted proteins | sample ASW5metaG_FD_204512 | JGI IMG/M metagenome (GOLD analysis project Ga0315336, IMG submission 204512) | Ammonia-oxidizing marine archaeal communities from Monterey Bay, California, United States - ASW #5 | ecosystem: Environmental > Aquatic > Marine > Intertidal zone | place: USA: California...
TGCGAAGATATTTTGGCGCTGTTGGGGGCCCTCCAAGCACCTGCGGGTCCCGGCAACGCGCCGATCGGACAACTCGACCCGCCGGGCCCGGCCCAATCCCGCCGCCCGAACTCATGCCTCCCGCTCTAAGAAGCGGCGGTTTGGACACGGGCTGCTAACTGTGACCATCCCCGAAAAAAGAACGCCATCGTACCGTAGTCGTCCTTCACTATTATTTCGATGTCCGAGTACGGGCGCGACAACCTCAGGCCAAATATCCCATGAACAGAGATAGAGTCTTTGGCCAGTGTCAGGTGGTAGCGGAGTTGCTTAGCAACTAAGAATACACAGATGAATGCAATCACAGTAATGCTAATAAGTAAACCTTGTCGGAGACCGCTTTGCCGCGAGCATGCTGCGAGTGATGAGAAAAGCAACGCGATTAAGGCGAAGATTCCTACGAACCACCACGGATACCGAAACGTCTGATCGCTTTCACTATCGCTAACCGTCTGCGCGCGCTGGATCATCAAAGTATCTTCACTCCTCCTTGTCCTTGTCAGACTTTGATTAGCTTCCGGAGAAAGTACGCGGCAGCCTACTACGCTCGGCCGGCCGTAGCGGCCGTAGCGAATTGGTCCGCCTTAGGGCGATCGGTGCCACCTCAGTTGTTCGACCGCCGCATCTGTCAGATAGTATGCCACCGGGCACCGTACGGCAAAGTCTCCCACGACCGATGCTAAAATGGACCGGAAGGTAAAGGAGAGCGCATGTCACTCGATCGAAGGACCTTTCTCGGTGCCGCAGCAGCGTCTCTTGCCTCTTCGCAGACCGCTATGGCCGCTGAGAATGTCACCAAGAACCAACACCCGCAATTGATCATCGCCGCCTTGGCGGCCTTGAACAGCAGACGGCAGATCGATGAGGGCATCGTCCGCGACTACCTCGAATACCTTTCCGGCAGCGGTATTCAGTCGATCCTCGTGAATGGGTCGACGGGCGAGTTTGCCTCGTTCAACGCCGTAGAGCGCAAATGGGCACTGGAGACCTACATCAAGCAGAAAGGGTCACTACGCGTGCTCGCGCACGTTGGTGCCTCGAACGTGAAAGATACGCTCGACCTCACTCGCCACGCGCAGGATGCGGGCGTCGATGCACTCTTGGTCATCCCGCCTTTCTATTACAACCAGCCGACCACGGAGGGTCTGGCGCGGTTCTATGAGCCCGTACTGGAAACAGCCCACGTTCCCGTGTTGCTTTACAACATCCCGCAGGTGAGCGGTGTCTCGGTGACGACGGAGCTCATACAGCGGTTCTCGTCACACCCGCGGTTATGGGGCATCAAAGATTCCTGGGGGAAAGCGCAGTGGACAGCGTCGTACATCAAGACGTTTCCTCATCTGGCCGTCTTCACGGGTGCGTCGGCGCTGCTCGAAGGCGTCCTCAAGCAGGGTGGCGCGGGCGCGCTCACCGGCAACGGCAATATCTTTCCGCGCGAAACGCTGGCGGTCATCAATGCGCACAAAGAAGGTACGGACACCGCCGGGCCGCAGCAAGTACTCAACGAGAGAGTGGAGCTACTGAAGGACTACCCGATCATGCCCGTCATGAAGCACATCTTGTCTCGGATGGGCGTCGCGGACATGCATCTGCGGCCACCTCTTACCGAACTCGGCGTCACCGCGCGCGGCGTGCTGACCCGCCGCCTCAAAGACGCCGGGGTCATCACCTAGCCGCAACCCGGCGTTAGGACACTACCCACAACCTCGAATCCATGCCGTTCCTGCGAACGTTGTTAGCCGATACGTCCGTGCCACAGCTCCTGCGCGCGGTGCTCGGCGGAACGTTGATGGGCTTGGCGAATCTCGTGCCGGGCATCTCGGGCGGCACAATGCTGCTGGCCGCCGGCGTGTATCCACAGTTCATCAGTGGTGTCGCCGAGATCACGACGCTGCGTTTTCGGGCGCCGACGATGTTGGTACTTGGAGCGATCGTTGCTTCAGCGGGACTCGGCATCATCACCTTGGCCGGCGCGGTGAAAGGCTTGGTGATCGACCACCGCTGGGCGATGTATAGCCTATTCATCGGATTGACACTCGGTGGCGTCCCCGTGGTCTGGCGTCTGCTCAAACCGTTCACGGCGGCGGCGGGCATCGGCGTGGCCTGCGGCATCGGCGTGATGGTGGCGATGGTGACGATGCGGCCTGCTGTCGCCTCGGGTGAGGCGTCGTCAAACCTGCTGCTGCTGTTGTTGGCCGGCGTAGCGGGTGCGTCGGCGATGATCCTGCCGGGGATTTCGGGCAGCTACTTGTGGCTCATCCTCGGGGTTTACCTCACTGTGTTGACGGCGATCGAGCAGTTCAAGGACGCACTCGTCGCGGCCCTCAAAGAGGGTGCGGGATGGGGTCCGGCCATTGAGCCGATGATGATTCTGGCCCCGCTCGGTATCGGCGTCGTGCTCGGAGTTGTAGGAATCAGCAACCTGATGCGCATGCTGCTGGCCCGTTTCGAAAAGGCGACGCTGGGCATATTACTCGGTCTGCTTCTCGGCGCGGTGCTGGGCCTGTGGCCGTTTCAACATGGTGTGCAGCCTCAGATCGGGGATGTAATCAAAGGCCGTTCCGTGACGACGGAAACGCTGGCCGCGATCGACCCGAAAGACTATTCACTGGAGCGGTTCAGCCCGTCGGGCGGGCAGATCGCCGCATCCTTCGGACTTGTGCTCATTGGCTTCGCACTCACGCAGGGCGTGGCCTGGGTCGGCCGCGACCGTGAAGAACCGGGAGAAGCGGCAGCGTGACCAGCCGATTCGAAACGGTACACTAACAGAACTTTCGACCATGGAAGAAGCTTTAGAACACTTCGTACAGGGCTTGCCGACCATCCTGCTGTTCGTCATGATCGCGGTCAGCCTACTCGTTTTGGGCAAGGCGGCGGACTGCTTGGTTGACGAAGCGGTGCTGCTCTCGGAACGCTCGGGTATTCCGAAGACGATCATCGGAGCGACGATTGTGAGCCTCGGCACCACGGCGCCGGAGGCGGCGGTATCGGTGTTCGCGGCGATCCAAGGCCAGCCTGGACTAGCGTTGGGCAACGCGGTGGGTTCGATCATTTGCGATACCGGGCTGATCCTGGGAGTGGCTTGCTTAATCGCGCCCCTCAAGCTTGACCGGCAAATCGTCAATCGCCAGGGGTGGATTCAATTGGGCGCGGCCGCGGCGCTGGTGGCGTTCTGCTTTCCTTGGAACTCGCCTGGCAGCGTGTTCACACAAGGCGGCAACCTCGCGCAATGGGCCGGATTCGTCTTCCTGGGCGCGCTAGGCATCTATATTTGGCAGTCGATTCGGTGGGCGGGCAAAGGCTCCGGTCTCGCCGATGAAGTCGAGGATCACGCGTCGAGCGAGGCGACCCTCGTGATCGTGCTCAAGCTCATCGGCGCGGTGGCGGTGGTCGTAATCTCAGCGCGCATTCTCATCCCGGCGGTGCACGAAATAGCGACCAGGATGCACGTACCGGAAAGCATCATTGCCGCGACGTTGGTCGCCTTCGGCACATCGCTGCCCGAGCTGGTAACAGCGGTGACGGCAGCGCGCAAGGGGCACGGTGAACTGGCGGTCGGCAATATCGTGGGCGCCGACATCCTCAATGTCTTGTTCGTCGCGGGCGCGGCGGCAGCCGTTACGCCCAGCGGACTCGCCGCCGGCGGGCACTTCTTCCTTGTCCTGTTCCCGATGATGCTGTTGATTCTGTTGGTCTTCAGGGTGGGTATCTTGCTCTCAGGCGACCACATGAAGCGGCCCTTCGGATATGTGTTGCTCACCGCCTACGCCGTCTACAACGTCGTCATCTACGTACTGCCGGCATCCTCCTAGCGGTTCTCTCGGGGTCACCGCAACCCGATTGCTATACTGAGCCCTCAACACACGGCGGTCGACGAAACGCTTCCGCCGCCTGCCCGAAAGCAGCCGTTTGGCCCTCAACTCTTGATGACACGCGTCCGTTTTGCGCCGTCCCCCACGGGGTTATTGCAGATCGGCGTCGAGCGCTTGCGGACAGTCTAATGCTGATACTCGGAATCGGTGGCTGGCTCCACGACGGCGCGGCTGCCCTGCTCAAAGACGGTCGGCTCGTCGCAGCGATGGAGGAGGACAAGCTCCGCCGCCAAGCCCACCCGGGGGGGCTACCGGAGAGAGCCGTGGACGGCTGCCTGTCAGTCATTTCCGCGACGCGCGAAGATGTCGACTGCGTTGCGATCGCCCGGCCCGTGGGCAGCGGCGCCGACCCCTCACGGCACCTCCGGCTGAAAACACAGTTCCCAAAAAGCCGGCTGGTTGTCATCGACCATCACGTCGCGCACGCCGCGAGCGCCTTCTACCCCTCGCCGTTTGACAAAGCCCGCGTCGTGACACTCGACCGTGTCGGCGACATGCGTTGCGGCGCTCTCTGGGATGCCGGCGGGACGCGCATCGAAGCGATAGAGGAACTCTACGCCCCGGATTCACCCGCTGATTTCTATAGCCGAGTCACACAGTTGCTCGGTTATCGCGCCGGAGCCGAAGAACACAAAGTCCAATGGATCGGCCAGAATGGCAAGCCTCGATTCCGTGATCTATTTCTTGAGATCCTCGGTGGCGGCGCCGAGCGGCCGGCCTTAGACCAAAGTTATTTCGATGCTTCCCGGCCCACGGCAGGCGGATTCAGTGACCGCTTCTACGGAGGGATTGACCTTGAACACGGTGGAAAACTCTCCGGGCAGGATCGCGCCGACATCGCCGCCAGCGTCCAGAGCGCTGTCGAAGACACCGTCGTCCGTTTTGCCGGCGAGGGCGAGAACCTTTGCCTTGGCGGTGGCCTCATGCTCAACGCGCCCTTGGTTTCAGCGCTTGAAAACTCCGGGAAGTACAACAATGTCTGGGTCCAGCCCGCCGCCGGCAACGCCGGAACGAGTATCGGCTGTGCCTTCTACGCCTGGCACCAAACCTGCCGTAAGACCGAGTGGCATCCGCTGGACAATCTCTTCCTAGGCCCCGAATACGACCGCGAGGACATCAAGAAAGTCCTCGAAAACTGTAAGCTCCGCTTCAGCTACCTGACGACCGACGAGGCCGTCATCGACACCGCCGTCAAGCGCCTCAACGACAATCAGATCGTCGCCTGGTTCCAAGGCCGTATGGAGTTCGGCTCACGCGCGCTCGGAAATCGCAGCATCCTTGCCTCGCCGCTCAACCCCTATTCGACCGAGAACCTCAACGACTACATCAAGCACCGTGAGCCGTTCCGCAAATTCGCCGCGTCCGTGCCCGAAGAGCTTGCATCCGAGTACTTCGACTGCACCGAAAGCGCCCGCTTCCTCGCCTCCATCAGCCATGTCAAAGAAGAACACCGCAAGACGTTCGAGGCCGCCCTGCTCGGTGGTGACCGCATTCGTGTCCACGTAGTCCGCCGTGCCGACAACCCGCTCTATTGGGAACTGCTACAAGCGGCCGGGCGCGCCAGCGGACTCCCCGTCCTTTACAACACGTCGTTCAACCTCTTCGGCGAACGCCTCGTCAACAATCCGCGTGCCGCCGTCCGCAGCTTCTTCGCCTCCGGCATCGACACCATGATCGCCGGCAACTTCCTCCTAGACAAGTAGAAATCCGCTCGGTGATGTAGGGCACGGCATGCACTGTCGCCGGCCTACAACTCCACCGCCGCACCCAGGCTCTTTCTACTCCACCCCCACCGCCCTTCGATAGCAATAGTCGAAAACCAACTGCCACTCCACAAGCTGAATCCCCAACAACCCCTTCTCCAACTCCCCCCCGCCACCTCGGCGCGCCGCCTCGCACTGATCCACCATCCAGAACACATCCCACTCGTCACGCCCCTCGATTGCCCCGCGCAACCCAGCCGCATCTTCCTCGCTCAGCATCTCCAAAGCCGCCTCTCGCAGTGACCCGAATACGGGATGTCCCGCGACCTTCCGAAACCAATACTTCGCATTCCCGAAGTCCGGTTCCTGGCGATGCATGATGCCGTGCAAGAAGCTGCCCGTGGCCGAGCCGATGTTCTGCGAGATCGTATGCGACCGGTCCAGGTCCGAAAAATACAGGTACAGCGCACTCTCCACACACGACGCGAACTCTTCCGTCACCGGCGTCTGATCAAACAGCGCCTCCGTTGAGCACTTCCTCAATCGCTCCCATCCCTCATGACGCCAAGGTCCGTCCGGCGCAAGCGGCATCAGACGCGTACCACCCTCGGCAGGCCCCAGAATCGTAGCAATCGTTGAACCGTATTCATCGAGATTGAACGTCATCATTTCCTGCACATTGTAAACCTCACCCTTCAGCCGGCGCCCGTTAGCGCCAATCCCTCCCGGCTGTACCGCAGAAAAATCTTGATTCCGTTGCCGAGCGGGTGTACGATTGCCCATCCGGGGGTCCGGTCGGACGTTCTGGTAAACGTCGTACCGCTCGGGCCGGAGACGCCACCGTCACCGCTGCGGGGCAACATCTCGAGACCATCGCTCAATCGGTCGCCGGCATCATCAAAGAACGCATCGAGGCCAAGGTTGTCTAAGCCGCCATCATGGCGTCGGATGCGGCGGTTCAGGATGTCGTTCGAACCGCTAACCTGGCGTACTTCCGCGTCCAAGACAACGTCATCCGCGAGCGACTACTCGCAAAGGACAAGATCTGGGACACGCCGTCCGGGGTCGATCTCGTGGAAGAGATGATGTCCAACCCCGCCTCGGAATCATTGCGGCGCAAACTGACCGTTGACCAGAGTTTCCTGCGGATCACCACGACCGACTTCAAGGGCGGGACCATTGCCGCCACGCACAAAACCCTCGACTACTACCAAGCCGATGAAGAGTATTGGCAGGACATTTACTTCTACGGCCGTGGCGTCGTCAGTTTGACCGATGTCCTCTACGAGGATGCGACGAAGAACCATTACATCGGCATCGGCGTTCCTGTCGTGAAAGAGACCAATCAAATCATCGGCACCCTTGACGCCCTCGGTCAGGTCGCGTCGCTGGCCTCGGCCTTGCAGCGAACGGACCTCGGGTCCGGCGGCAAAGTCGTACTCGCCAAGAAAGACGGCTCCGTGACCTTCGGCTCTGACGGCCTGACGCTCTCCGACAATGCGCACTCCCCCGAGGTGGACGCGGTCGTCGACCGGAAGGGCAGCTTCGAAGGCCGAACGTCCGGCTACTTCAATGCCGGCTTCCCTGGCAACCGACAAGTCCGATTGGCCTTTGCGCACGTCGGACTCGAAGAGCAATACCCAAAGCTTGACTGGATGATTGTCTCCGCCGAAAATACCTCGGGCGGGCTCGGCGGAATGGCCGGCGTCGTCGCGCTTGTTATGGGCATCGCACTGTTGTCCCTGGCATGTGTCGTATTCTTCCTCGTCTATTTCGCACTACACCGGCAGAGTGAAATCGAAGAAATCGAAGAAGGCATGGGCGCAACCATCAAGCGAGCGTCAGGCTGAAGAGGCCGGGTCAAGAATTCAGCGGAACCAATGTAGGAGCACGGCATGCCCCCTCATGCCGTGCTCGAAGACGACCGCCGCGGAACCGCAATGCCCACCAAGTAGTAGCGGCGCCCCATCTGGGCGTTAGCGCTGAGGTCCCGGTATACAATAACCACGCCAAGGAGGGAATGCTATGTCTTCATTCTTAAGCCATGCCGGCCTGTTCCTGTTCGTGGCGGGGACACTCTCCGCCCAGTCGTCTTCAACTCCAACGTTGGACTACTCCTTCTTCAAGGAGCGGGTGCAGCCCATCTTTCTCAAGAAACGCCCCGGGCATGCGCGCTGCATTACCTGCCACGTGCATCGCATTCCCCCCTTGGAAGAATTGAAGGACGGGGCCGCCACTTGGGACGACAAGCAATCGCGCCGAAACTTTGAAATGTGGGGCCAGTATGTCGTGCCGGGCCGGCCGCTGGACAGTAGTATGTTGCTCCATCCCTTAGCCACAAGCGCCGGCGGGGACAACTACCATGCCGGCGGCAAACACTTTACGTCGCAGAGCGATCCGGAATGGCGGACGCTCGCGGCCTGGGTCAACGGCGAGACCGATCTCGCCGCGGTGCGGTCCGGCGGTAACAGCGTCGCCCGGGTTCTCCAAACCAACGCGGCCGGTGACAACATTCATGTCATCGACCCCGCGACCAACGCCGTCGTCGCGATGATCGAGGGCATCGAAGTCCCGCACGGCATCACCATCGCTCCCGATGGACGCCGCATCTACGTGACCAACGAATCGCTTGTCACCCTGGACTTCGTCGACTCGAAGACGTTGAAGGTCACGAAGAGAGTCCCGCTCAGCGGACGTCCAAACAATGTCGCTGTCGCAAAGGACGGCTCCAAGGTCTATGTGGCCATTGCCGAGAACCCCGGCTATGTGGACATCATCGACACCGCCTCAATGAAGAACGTAAAGAGCGTTCCGGTCAATGGGCGGCTTCACAATGTCTACGTCACGCCCGACGGAAAGTATGCCGTGGCGGGAGCAATTCCCGCGAAGACGATCAGTGTTATCGATACCTCGACCGACACTCTTGCCTGGACCCTGACGCTGGACGCCGGTATCCGACCGATGGCCTTTACGACCAACGCGGATGGGTCGACGAAAGAGATCGTCGTGCAGCTCTCCGATTTTCACGGCTTCGCGGTGGTTGATTTCGCGGCGCGGAAGGTTCTTCGGCACATCCAGATGCCCGACCCTCCAGGAGTCCACAAGGAGGAGGGGACGTTACAGGGCTCTCCCGCACATGGCTTGGCCATCACACCGGACCAGAAGATCCTGTGGTCGACGAGTAAGTGGTATCACAGCGTGGTCGCGTACTCGCTGCCGGACTACAAGCTGCTGAAGGTCGTGGAGGTCGGCGAGCACCCTGACTGGATCGCCATCACCCCGGACGGCAAGAGCACCTACGTCGCCACTGCGGGAGACGACACGACCGTCGTTGTGGATAACGAGATGCTCAAGGTCGTCGGCCGCATCAAAGTCGGGGCCGTCCCGAAACGGGTTGTCGCCGGCATGCTACAGGTGGACTGACACGTTTCGAGCACCGAAACTTCGGGAAGCAGAGCCTCGAAGATACACGGTCACGATGAGAGCCAAATGCCCGTTTGTAACCGAATCGGGCTCTGCCATGGCGTCCTTTGAGGGACATCTCTCGACGCCCTTGGCGCGTTTCATCTCACCCGACACTTGATCGAGGGTGCGACCACGATATCGAGTTCGAGCCTGAGCCGAGACAGACCTTGCGACCAACTGGCCTCAAAGTCGTGGAAAGCACGCGTATTGGAACAGCGGGGTCTTGATTCTACATGACTCGCCCAGACTGACCGACGGGCGTATCACCACGTCCAGAGGACCGGATTGTTTCAGGTGGCAAGCCATGAAACTCCAGAAACTCCGCGATATAATCCAGTCGGCCGCCCCTTGGCGGCGACGGAATCCAACATGACACAGGAGGGATTCGATGCGGAAAAGGAACGTAGCGAGGTCAATTCAGTTCTCGATTTTGATTCTGGTATTGGCGGCATCACCGGGCGCTTCGTCGGCGGCCGATGCTCTCTACTGCCAGCATGATGTCGACAGCCTTCAGGCTTGGATCGAGGGCGGGAAGAAAAACGAGGCCGACGAGCTCAGCGGCAAGGATCGGGAAAAGATGCGCGAGCTCGAGCAAGAGCCACGCGTGCAACAGGCAATCGAGAACTCGTTCCTTTGCCTGCGTGAAAAACATCAGCAAAAGGCCTACAGTTACAACGCCGGCGGAACCGGCCCCGGACGCCTGTACGACAACCCGATGTTGCAGGAGTATGTCAACCAGCTCGGTCAGTCTCTTGTTCCCGAAGACTCGTCGAATCTTTTTACGTTCCGAATCGTGTACCCCCCCCCAGCCTGACTCCTTCGCACTGAGCACCGGCTCAATCTACGTCACGACAGGAATATTATCGATGCTTGACAACGAGGCGCAGCTCGCATACGTGCTCTCTCACGAGGTGGCGCACATGGAGAGACAGCATTTCTACAAGGTTCTCCAGACTCAGGTTGTCGAACCCGCCTACAACGTCCAGCGGCAGAAATCGGCCGCGAAAAAAGCGGGCATCTTTACTGCCATCGGCGCGGCAGCCGGAGGCATAGCCGGTGGTGCAGCGCAAGGATGGGGTGGCGCTGCCCAGTGGGCGGCTCTTGGCGGTATCGGTGGCCTCGCGGCCGGAGGCATCTATGGTGCTTTTACTTCGGCCAAAAATCCTTCGACTGGGAGGATGAACGGGAGAGAGATGCGGATGCTTTTGCACTGGAGCGATCGCTGGAGAAAAATTACGACGTCCGCGAAGCGCCGAAACTCTTGGTGTCGATGGAGCAGCATGTTCGAAAGGATCCACGAACGGGGTTCGGGTTCCACGGCAGCAAGGCCAACATTGACATTCGCAAGCAGCACCTCCAATCGTTGCTGTAGGGCACGCTCAAGACAGAGCTTGAGTCTAAGTCGTGACTGACAGGGATATCTCCCGACTTCGGTGTGCTGATGGCGGCTCTCCGGCGTGACAACGGGATCCTGGCGTTGAAGTACGATCTCTTTGAGACCGCGAAGAACGACCTGCAGCGGGCCAACTCGCTGCGATCCGGTGACGTGCTCACGAACTTCTACCTGGGACGTGTACACCGCTTGACCGCAGGTTCGGAGCAGGACCGCGAGGTTGCCGAGCGGCATTTTCGACAAGCGATCGAGTTCGATGAACAGCGTGGAGTGCTACCAGACGCGCACTTGGAGCTTGCCTTGTTGAAGATCCAGACAAGGGATCCGGAGTCGTATTCAGCGATCCAGGCAAGCCTGAAGACTTATGTTGCACTCTATCAACGCAATAACGCCGGCGCGCTTCCGGCCAATATGGATGCGATTTGCGACTACATGTCGATCACAGGTGATAACACGTGGTCGGTAGCAAGAGTGCTCAACGTCGCCCACACCAACGTGGCAGGCGGGAGCAGCAACCCACAAAGGTCCGGCGAGTGAATTCGCGTTTCGGTCGGTGCGAGTTGTCTCTATGAGAACGACTACGGCCCTCTGCGTCTTGTCGGCTCTCGCCTATACGGCTGAGTTGGGGGCGCAGAGGGCCTTCTTCACACTCGAGATTCCTTCAGTCAATGTAGTTTTGAGGCCTCGAGAGAAGGCGAGGATTCCGCACGCATTCATCAATCGCTTGATGCTGCGAATCAACAAACCTCCGCAGGTCGTTAACTACGGTGACATCGTGACCCGTATCAATGGCGAATCCGCAAACATCATCATGACAGCGCGGTCGGACTCGCAGGGCATTGTTTGTGATTTCGACCTGAACCTCCGGCCTGGATTCGGGCTACTGCGGGGGCGCAATTCCTTCGAAGCTCTAGTAACCTATTTCTATGGCCGGAATCATTACTCTTCTTTCTTGATTGAGATTGAAGAGGGCGGAAAGACGAGTCCCGCGCCGGGAATCCGGCTAGCGCTGGTGGGCGAAGGTGGTCCTACGCCTGAGTTGACTCTTCTGGAGCCGACAGAAGCCGTGTTGAGCGGAGCGGATGTTGTCACAATTAGTGGCTACGTCTAGCACGAAAACCCCGAAGTGAGCGTGCTCGTCTTCGGTCGCCGCGCGGAGTTTGCTGCTAAGACATCAGTTCCGGAAAATGGTCAGAAACGTGACCTGCGGTTGATCGCGGAGAACAGGCATCATTTTCGGACTGTAGTAAAGGTGCCGGATGGTCTTGAGGAGATTCTCGTCGAGGTTCGAAATGAAGCGGGCCGGGGCGTTGACGCGAGAATTCCTGTCGTGGCTTCCCTGCAATCGGTCGGGACCGTGGGGGAGAAGTATGGAGTCGTCATCGGTATCTCGGAGTATCAAGCCGACTCCGAGACTCTACCCAATCTGCGGTTTGCGGACGATGACTCTAGGGCAATTCGAGACCTGCTTCTGTCCGAAGCCGGCGGATTCCGCCCAGGGAATGTCATCACCCTGATCGACGCCGATGCCACAAGTCGGAACATGCGTTCCGCCCTCTCGACGTTCTTGACAAGGCCTAAAAAGGAAGACCTCGTGCTCATCTCCTTCGCCGGCCACGGAGCCGCTGATCCGAACAACCCGATGGACCATTACTTCATCACTCACGACTCACGACCAAAAGATCTGGGTGGGACCGCTTTTCCGATGTGGCACCTTCGTGACGTTTTCGCCCACACCATTAAGGCCGAGAGAGTCATCACGTTCGCGGACGCCTGTCACAGTGCCGGGATCGGCGAAGCAGCCGTCGAGGGGTTCAACTTGGTCAACCAGTCGTTTCAGCGCTACGCGTCGATCGAGGGCCGTGCTGTTCTTACCGGGAGCGACCTCGGGGAATCCTCCTTCGAAGCAGAGAAGTGGGGCGGGGGGCACGGAGTGTTCACTTACTTCTTACTAAAGGGTGTTTCCGGTCCGGCGGACCGGAATGGCGACAGGCGCATAACAGTGCAGGAACTGTTCAACTACATTCAGAGCGAAGTGGCCCAAGAAACCGAGGGCGTTCAGAACCCCGTTATGATGCCGGGCGGCCTGAGCGGGCAGGCTCTCTTTAATTTGGGGGCGCTATGAAAACGCTAAGAACTCTCCTATTGACGGTGCTTTCGTACTTGGCTGCGAGCTACCCAGCACATTCCCGTGACAAGCCGGACCAGCAGGAGGCTCGCAGGCGCCTAAGAAAAGCTCGGGATCATACAGCTCGGGGCGAGTTCGAGAAGATGAAGAAGCAGGCGGAACGCGCGCGGGAGTTCGATCCTTCGAATGCCGCCAGTTACGCTTTCCTGGGAGCCTATGAGTTTCGCATGCGAAGACTCGACATGGCCGAGCGGCTTCTGCAAGAGTCCATTGAACGTGATCCGAACCTGGGGATGGCGCGCACGTATCTGGGCAACGTGCTCTTCGAGCGCGGTGACCGCGCCCTCGACCAATGGACAGTGGGAGCGAGACTCGATCCGATCGATCCAGAAGCGTTGTCCTCGTTGGCCGTGGGCTTGATGACGATCGACCAAGTACCGGAAGCCAAGCGGCTTTACGAGAAGGCGCTACTGAGAGACCGCCGCTATTACGACCCCGCATTTCTTGCCAACAGAAAGAAGGGTGCAGCCTGGGGAAGCGAGAAGGTCGACACTCTCAGACCCTTGATACAGATCGTACCCAAACCCGCCTACCTCTACTGACGCAGGGGAGGCTGAGTCTTGCTGTTGCTGAGCCCTCGGGGCCTTTTGAGGGACAGGAAGGTGTGAAAAACTCGGGACTGTCACAAGCGCCGGTCGAGCACCTACTGATTCGTAAGGACTTGCCGCGAGCGCGGCTAACTGCCCCAGCATTTTTTCACAGCTTTCTATCCCACAGTAGCCAAAACACTTCTACGCAAGGGCAGAGCCGCGACAGTCATGGAGCGAGCCCTGCGCACAGCCCGCGATGTTTCTACGACCACGCGTGGAAAACTATCACAACCGCAAATCACCACCCGAGGAGCCCCGACCGCCGGGGAGGCGGTTGAGCCTACGAGGTCGCCGGGGCCAGGACCCATCGTGGTTCATCGGATCGCCTCTGTCCGGATTCGGTGCCGAAAATCGCCACCCGGCTCTGGCTTCGGGCCTTTTGAGGCCTTTTGAGGGACAGAGCCAGGTTCCAGTGCTAAAATTCCCGTCCTACGGGTCCAGCCGGGACTAGAACCCCTTTACTGGCAATCACGTTGCCGCCGCGCCCCCCGCCAAACTGGGCCCGCCGGGGTACAATCGACCCGGAGCTGCTACCGTGCCCATCCAACGCAGCCCTTGGCGAGGCTTGCGATGCTCTGTGGCCTTGCGAGAAACGCCGTTCCCCACAACCCCAGTCACAGCAACCTCAACCCAATCCCTTCAACCACTTAGCTCCCCGAACTCCCAAGAAACTTGACACCGCACGATAGGTTCAAACCAAGGCCGGTAAGGATTGTTTACCGTAACGACTTTGCCCGTGCCTGGCCAGGACAGTGCAAGTTGCCATGCGCTCGTGAGGGATCCGCCGCGGACCCGACTCGCAGCGTCGATCAAGACAAGGGTGTATCGGGGGCGGTACGCCCAAAATGTCAAGATCGCGCCAAAATCGACTGCTCAACTTTCACCTTCGGCTCTGTTGAGGTGAAACCACTGAGGACGAACCAGCAGAGCCAAACTGAGGCGCCTCAGTTCTTTTTCTTGTTCGGCCAGTTATATCCTTGACACTCAATCAGCGGACAGCCAAGCAACAGAGCCATGGGTGTGAACCCATGGGTGCCGCGCCCACAGGCGCGGCCATCCGCGGCCTTTCCCTCCCCATGGCAACCCCCAGCTCACCACCTCAGTTTGCGCGGGCCTCCCAGCCGGCAGGGCCGACATCCGTATCGGCCGAAACTCCCCCAAACCCGACACAACCCAGAGAAGCCAACGAACCCAAGCCCCGAAGGGGCGGCCAGAAAGTAGCCCACGGTGGAGCCAAAGGCGGAACCGTGGGTAAACCGGAAAAAATGGAACGAACCCCGCAGAGGTGTCAGGATGACAAAACCCTCCATTCTCCACCAAAGCGCCCCTAAACCGGCAAACAAAGCCAATTCCAGGCGCTCCATCCAGGTGGTTGGCATCTCCCGGCGGGCCGATGTCGCAACCGACTGGATTCGGTTCGTTTCGCCCGGGGTCACCCCCGTCCATGTTGCAAAATGTTGCATCCGGTTTCACGCCGCAAGCGAAACCGTTCACTCCACATGCGCCCGCGCACTCGACCATGGATAGGCAAGCGCATCTCGCTACAATCCCGGCTCGGGATTGATGGGCCGCAGCCGTCGCCCGCGGACGCGAGGATTCACATCATCGCGTCTTTCTCTTGTCCGTTTATGGATCAAGAATGGTCCCGGTCGAGCGCACGCGAAAGAGAACCGCTCCTCCCACGAATGCTTGCTCCGCGAGCAACATCCGTGATAGTGGGAGTCGGATGCCCTTACTTCGCGGCTAATAGCGGTAGTGCTCGGGCTTGTAGGGCCCGTCGACGGGGATGCCGAGGTATTCGGCCTGCTCGTTGGAGAGCTTGGTCAGCTTCACGCCGAGCTTGTCGAGGTGCAGGCGCGCGACGCGCTCGTCGAGGTGCTTGGGCAGGGTGTAGACCTTGTTCTCGTAGCTCGAGGAGTTGGTGAACAGCTCGATCTGTGCCATCACCTGGTTCGTGAAGCTGTTCGACATCACGAAGCTGGGGTGGCCGGTCGCGCAGCCCAGGTTCAGGAGGCGTCCCTCGGCCAGCACGATAATCGAGTGACCGTCGGCGAACTTCCACTCGTCGACCTGCGGCTTGATGGTGATGCGCTCGATGCCCTGGGTCTTAGTGAGGCCGGCCATATCGATCTCGTTGTCGAAGTGACCGATGTTGCCGACGACGGCGTTGTGCTTCATCTTCGCCATGTGGTCGGCAGTGATGATGTTGTAGTTGCCCGTCGCCGTGATGAAGATGTCGGCCTTCTCGACGACATCCTCGAGCGGGCAGACCTCGTAGCCCTCCATGGCCGCCTGCAGCGCACAGATGGGGTCAATCTCGGTGACCACCACGCGCGCACCCTGGCCACGTAGCGACTGCGCGCAGCCCTTGCCGACATCGCCGTAGCCGCAGACGACCGCGATCTTGCCCCCGAGCATCAGGTCAGTCGCGCGACAGATACCGTCGACGAGCGAGTGCCGGCAGCCGTAGAGGTTGTCGAACTTGCTCTTGGTCACCGAGTCGTTGACGTTCATCGCGGGGAAGGGCAGCTCACCGCGCTCGTGCATCTGGTAGAGGCGGTGCACGCCGGTGGTGGTCTCCTCGCTGACGCCCTTGATCGCGGCGGATGTCTTCGTAAACTTGTCCGGGGACTCAGCCAGGATCGCCTTCAGGCGCTTGAGCAGCTCGGCGAAGTCCTCGCCCGTGTCAGGCGCGGGGTCCGGCACGGTGCCGGCCTTTTCAAACTTGGCGCCCTCGAGCACAATCATCGTGGCGTCGCCGCCGTCGTCGAGAATCATGTTCGGCGTCTCGCCGTCCTCGAAGGTCAGCGCCTTCTCGGTGCACCACCAGTACTCCTCGAGAGTCTCGCCCTTCCAGGCGAAGACCGGGACACCCTGCGGCGCGTCGACCGTGCCGTTCGGACCGACGGCGATCGCCGCCGCGGCGTGGTCCTGGGTCGAGAAGATGTTGCAGGACGCCCAGCGCACATCGGCGCCGAGGTCGATCAGCGTCTCGATCAGGACGGCGGTCTGGATCGTCATGTGCAGCGAGCCCGAGATGCGCGCGCCGGCGAGCGGGCGCTTGCCCGCGTATTGCTCGCGCAGCGCCATCAGGCCCGGCATCTCGTGCTCGGCCAGCTCGATCTCCTTGCGGCCGAAGTCCGCCAAGGTGAGGTCCTTGACCTTGAAGTCGGTGAGGGTCTTGGTCTTAGTCTCGGGCATCGTCATGGTCATGGTCTCACTCATCGGTCTCTTCCCTCCTACGGTGTTCGGCGTATCGATCGAGCCGTGTCGTGGCGCTCCGCGCACAATGTCGAGCGGGAGCGCCGACGACTAACCTTTACTAGGCTCCTGACTCGAACTTGAGAACTTCCGCCTTATCGGTCTTTTCCCAAGTGAAGCCTTCTTCGTCACGGCCGAAGTGACCGTAAGCGGCCGTAGCCTGATAGATGGGCCGGCGCAGGTCGAGGTACTCGATGAGGCCCTTGGGCGTCAGCGGGAAGACCTTGCGCACGATTTCCCCTAGCTTGGCATCATCGCTGCCCGTACCAAACGTGTCGACCATGACAGAAACCGGGTCGGCCACGCCGATGGCGTACGCTAACTGGACTTCGCATCGCGAGGCCAGTCCGGCTGCAACAATATTCTTGGCGATGTGCCGAGCCATGTAGCAAGCCGAGCGGTCGACCTTCGTGGGATCTTTACCGGAAAATGCGCCGCCGCCGTGACGGCCCATGCCGCCGTAAGTATCGACGATGATCTTGCGGCCGGTCAGGCCGGTGTCGCCGTGAGGTCCGCCGACCACGAAACGGCCGGTCGGGTTGATGTGAAACTTGGTTTCGGAGTCAACCATATTGCCGGGGATGATCGGGCGGATGACGTGCTCGGCGATCTCGTGCCGCAGCTTCTCGGTCTCGACGCTATCGCTGTGCTGGGATGAGATGACAACAGCGTCAACGCGCGCCGGCTTGCCGTCGATATATGCAATCGTCACCTGAGACTTGCCGTCCGGGCGAAGGTAGTCGAGTTCATCACTGCGGCGAACCTCCGACAGCTTGCGCACGAGCTGGTGAGCAAGATGAATCGGCATCGGCATCAGCTCAGGCGTTTCGTCGCAGGCAAAGCCGAACATGAGTCCTTGATCGCCGGCGCCGCCGGGATCGACACCCATGGCGATGTCGGCTGACTGCTCGTCGATACAATTGACGACCGCGCAGTTCTGGTAGTCGAAACCGAACTCAGGCCGCGTGTAGCCGACTTTGCGAATCGTCTCGCGAGCAATGTTGGTGAAGTCGAGCTTGGCACTCGTCGTGATCTCGCCGGCGACCATACACAGTCCCGTGGTCACAAGAGTTTCACAGGCGACACGGCCTGTGGGGTCGCTGGCCATCACCGCGTCTAAGACGGCGTCGGAAATGTGGTCGGAGAGTTTGTCGGGGTGTCCTTCTGTGACGGACTCCGAGGTGAACAGGTGCCTATCAGTTGCTGCCAATCGTAGGTTCCTCCGGATGGGGCTTCGTTCGTGCGACCGTTAGCCGACGACCCTTATGCGATTCATAAGGAATTGAAGCAGGAAAGGGGGCGCGGGACAACCCGCGAACTAACAGTCAAATTAGCAGATAGGGCCGGATGGCGTCAAACGGTGCGATGCTGTGGAATCACCGCGCTGAGCACCCTAACCTGGGGCAAATCCCCCTTCCCCGGGGGAGACGACAGAGCTCTGAATACACTCGTAGCGCGAAATCGTGTCGGGGCGGGTCTTGCAGGAATGGCCCGCGAAGTGCATCCAATACAGCACAGGTAAGCGCTGTCATTTTTGATTCAACATTCCGGGCAGCGTTTGTCTCGTAACCTATGTCCTGACCCTGACCGAGACCCGGCGCCCCCCAATGGCGCCGGGTTCTTTTATTTTGGGCAACAGGTATCCTCCCCTTCTCGCTGAGATGGTCCTCGCCGACTCAGTCCGGTGCTAGAATACTCGCCGGTACAAGCTGATGAAACTGGGACTTGTTACATATAACGTCGCGCGCAACTGGGACGTCGAAACGATCATCGCGAAACTCGAGGCAGCCAAATGGGAAGCGGTCGAGTTGCGAACCACCCATGCACATGGCGTCGAGCCATCTCTGTCGCCGCAAGAGCGGGAGAAGGTGCGGGACCGGTTTCTACGCAGCAAGGTCCGACTTCTGAGCCTGGGGACGGCGTGTGAGTATCACGACCCCGACCCGGCCGTGGTGCGCAAGAACATCGAAGAAACCGCAAGCTTCGTCGACCTCGCACATGATCTCGGATGCTGGGGCATCAAGGTAAGGCCCAACCGCATTCTCGAGGACGTGCCCGAACGAGTCACGCTCCAGCAGATTGGCAATGCGCTCCGCGAATGCGGCGACATCGGTGAGCGTAAGGGTGTCGAGATCTGGGTCGAAGTCCACGGACACGGAACGCAGAATCCGGTTCACATGCGAACGATCATGGACGCATGCTCGCACCCCAACGTCGGCGTCTGCTGGAACTCGAATCCCCCCGAAGCCATTAACGGCTCCATTAAGGAACCGTTCAAACTCCTGCGACCGTTCATCAAGAACGTCCACATCAATAAGTTGGCGAGCGACTACCCCTACCGAGAGCTATTCAGCTTGCTTCGGTCGAGCGGATACGACCGCTACTGCTTGGCCGAAGTCGCCGAAAGCAAAGAGCCGGAACGATTCTTGCAATACTACCGCGCACTTTGGATAGAACTGAATCGCGCCTGACGTCCGCTGTCTCCACCGGCAGGCCGGACCGACTCGGTTTGCACCAACACCACGGGCGGGATATGGCGGAGGACCGTCGGTATCCCTCCCCCGAAACGCGCACGACCGGCTCCCGCTTCACCTCTTCCACGTTCTTTGCGCTCACGGGCCTTGTCGGCCAGCCGTTGCGGGCTCCAGTTGAGCGCGCGCAGCAACTTCCAGACATACCCATCGTGGTAGCGCACCCCGAAGCGGTCGCGGATCAACCGCGCCACTCGCGGACAGGTCCACAGCGGAGTCGGAAATCCATGCGCTTCGGGGCCTTCGAGCAGCAAGGTTTCCAGTTGCGCGAGTTACTCGTGGCTTAGTCGTGGCTTGCGGCCGGCGCGGCCGACCTTGGCCAGCCCGCTGTGCCCCTCTTCGCGGTAGCGCCGTAGCCAGCCGCTGACGCTCTGTTGGGCGGCTCTTACTCGCCGCGCCGCCACACCCTGGCTCAGTCCTTCTTCGATGACCAGACGCACCGCCTTGATGCGACGCTTTTCCAGTGCGGTGAAGTCTCGCATCACACCTTTGGGAAAACCCATATTTCAAAGAAAGGCGCTCCTCTACCGTGAAATATTACCCGCTATTATTTACCTTCTATTATGCGGGGCTCAGCAAAAGATCCGTTCAGAATTCTGGACAATACGGCGATTATCGATAATAGCCCGTCTTTAGTGTTTGACCCCCACTTAACAAGTGCTAACCTCTGCGTGGTTTCAAGTGTAAACGAAACCATTGTCAGCACACGATGCTTGCAGGCGGGGGTCTTTGAGGTCGCTATGCAGGGACGCTGGTCGGTTTACGTACCAACGGTTTTCTGACCGTACAGGATTACCGTTACTAGCGCTGACCCGGCTCCAAGCGCTCTCATTCGGGACATTCCTCCGGGCAAGCAAGAGGAGCTACGGATGAAGTCTTGCGGTTTTAAGCAGTTCACTGTTCTAGCAACGGTATTGTTTGTGGCAGCGTTGTTGCTGCCTCCTCCAGGCCAAGCCCAGACCGGGCAGGGCACGATTGTCGGCACGGTGTCGGATGCCACCGGCGCCGTCATTCCAGACGTTTCCGTAACGTCAACCAACCGGGACACGCGTGTTAACCGAGCCACGGTAACCAATGCCGAGGGAATCTATCGCATTCCCTACCTCAACCCAGGCTACTACGAGATCAACTTCGAAGCGGACGGTTTCAAGAAGCTGCTTCGTAGCAACATCCAGGTGCGTTCTTCCGAGACGGTGCGTGTCAACGTTCCGCTCGAAATTGGCAACGTCGTGGAAACCGTGGAAGTTTCTGCGGCTTCACAACTCCTAGAAACTGAAACCTCGGTAACCGGTGACTTGGTGCCAGGCGAGATCCTGACCTCCGTCCCGATACCACAGATGAAGATTCAATCGATTCTTTGGTACATGGCCGGGATGACGAACCAAGGCGGTTACGGCCACGTAGCCGGGCAGCGCTCACGTGCGTTCCAAGCGACGATGGATGGCGTCTCGGGCATGGAGCCGGTTCGAGGCGGCGTATCGACGAACCGCTTCCTCGCGACGGTCCAGCACAATATGGCAGAGGTCAAATTGCTGACCACCGCCCTACCCGCCGAGTACGGACACTCCGGCGGCGGCATCATGAACATCTCGTATAAGAGCGGGACGAACCAGCTTCACGGCTTGGCAGAGGAGCGCTATATCTATCCCGGCCTGATTCATCGTAACTGGCAGGATGCGAGCATTCCACAGGGCGGTGTGAACTTCCATCTGATGACCGCGACGATCAGTGGTCCGGTTGTGCTCCCTGGATACAACGGCCGCAACAAGGCCTTCTTCCTGGCGGGCTTCCAGCGGCATCACGAGAGGGCTTCGGAGAACAATAACCGAGAAGTGCCCAGCGCTGCGGAACTAGCCGGCGATTTCAGCTTCGGTGGGGTTGGGTTCCCAATTTATGACCCGACTTCTTTGGTACAAATGCCCGACGGCACCTATGTGAAGGACCAGTTCCCCAACAATCAGATCCCGACGAGCCGGTTCAGCAACGTTGCCAACAACTTCCTGGGCATGACTCCCTTCCGCGCCCCGGACAATCGCAACAATCAAGCCTTTGTCTCTCCGAGTGGCCCGCAGGACAACCTGAGCGCCGACACCAAGTATCGATCCTACCGAACCGGGTCTGACTTCAAGATCGATCACAACTTCAACGACAAGCACAGGATCTTCTGGCGGTTCTCGAACTACCAGCATCGCTCTTGGAACGGCCGCTGGAATGTGGCGTTCGATAACAAAATCTTCGACTATCGCCGTACACCGATTCCGATCAACTCGACACAGTGGGTGGTTTCGGACTCGTATACGATCAACCCGACTACGATCAACGAGTTTCGGCTGGGCTACAACCGGCGGAAGTTTTCGCGGTCGCCGGAGAGCCTCGGCGGGGACTGGGCCGCGACACTGGGCATTCCGAACGTCAGTGGGGCGACGATGCCGAACCTCGGGCGCTGCTCCAATCAAAATTGCACCGGTCAGTCTGATCTTTTCTCGAGCGCCCGGTTTCCCGAAGGGGAATCCATCGACGTAACTGAGAACTTCAGCTTCCAGAACAACGTGACGATGCTGCGGGGCATGCACACGTTCAAAATGGGTTACGAGCTCCTGCGGACGCGTTCGAGCTCTCATGTCGCCGCGGAGCCTTCGGGCATCTATGCCTTCGGCGGTACGGAGGCTCCGTTTACTCCGAATACTGGGAACCACTTTGCATCGTTCCTGCTGGGCGGTGTACGGCGGGCTGAATTCACTTTCGACTTGGCAACCTGGCTGCCGCGCTGGTGGACCAACTCGTTCTACATCCAAACGGACTGGAAAGCGACACCGAAGTTGACCTTGAACCTCGGCATGCGTTGGCAGTATGAGACGCCGTTCGAGACAAAGTACGGCCAGCAGAGTCAGTTCGATCCCACTGCTACCGATCCGTTGACAGGAAAGACGGGTGCTCTGGTGCACGCCGCTGGACCCTTGTCGTCGAGCGATAGGAACAACTTCCAGCCTCGCCTGGGTATGGCCTATAACTTCGCCCAAGATTGGGTATTCCGCGCTGGTTTCGCGATCAACACGATGGATCTTTGGACGAACGGCCTACAGGAGAACTTCGAGGAATATAGGGGTACAGCCATCGTTCAACAGCCGACGGGCAACCCCGACATCGCATTCAACATTAACCAGGGACCGCCTAGCATCTCGCTCGATCTGGCTCCGGACGGCTCCTTCCCATTCTCTGGCGCGAACTTCAGCGGACGCACGGCCTCGTGGTACGACCAGAACATGCGTGCGCCCTACGTAGCCAACTGGAATGCCGGATTCCAACGACAGTTGACGTCGACCACGATGATCGAGGTGAACTATCAAGGTTCGGTAGGCGTCGGATTGCTCAACCGTTGGAACGCAAACGTTGTGCCGCTCGATATCGCCGACGATTTCGAGACCCTGGACACGGTACATAGGTCAGTACAAAACTACAAGCCGTGGTCGCATTTCGGCAATGTCAATCTGTACAGCAACTTTGGTCACAACAGCTACCATGCAGCCACGATCAAGTTCGAAAAGCGCTACTCGGGCGGCCTGACGCTGACTTCATTCTACACGCGCAGCAAGTCGATTGACGAAGACAGCGACGATGGCTCGGCCGGCGGGGTGTCTTACTACAACCGCAGCCTCGAAAAGGCGATGTCGAGCTACAACGTTCCGAACAAATGGGTCACGTACAGCACATACGCACTGCCCTATGGCCGTGGCAGGAAGTGGGGCAGCAACATCGGTAAGGTCGCCGACGCCGTCATCGGCAACTGGGAGTTGAACAACATCTTGACGATATCGAATGGCACGCCTTTCGACATCACCCATAGTGGCAGCGGCAACGTCTATCTGCCCGGCACGCGGCGGCCCGACATGGCTTCGGGCTTCACGTATGACGACATTGCGATACCTTGGGATTCTCACGGCCCGAATCGCCACAACCGCAACAACATCGATCCCTGGATGACCCCGGACGCGTTTGCCGCGCCGGCCAGCTTTACGCCGGGCGATATGGGACGCAACCCCATTAAAGGGCCGGGGGTCGCGTGGTGGCAGGTATCCCTTGCGAAAACGATTCCCATCGGGGAACGATTCAAGGGGATGCTCCGCTTCGACATGAACAACCCGATCAAATACTACAACTTTAGAAACCCGACGAGCGGCTTGAACTTCAGTAACACGAGAAGCTTCGGCAAGATCACGAGGAACAACGGTAGCTTCTCGGGGATCGGCGGACGACTCTACATGCACATGATCTTCCGTCTCGAGTTCTAAACTAACCTCCAATCGGGTGCGGGGCCCTCAAGGGCTCGCACTCCGCAAGTTCGAACGGCAGGCGTGCTTTGGAAGGCCCCAGAAGAACAACCGGAACCCCGCGGCACAAACTCAGAGCCGCAGGCGGGAGCCTGCGCTGACCAAACCGACGAGGCCAACAAATCCGCGCCCCGAAGGTGGGTTGGCGGCGAAACCAGCTAAGGTCCCGATCAGCGGGACGGCTTTAACGTGTCGCCGTTCTCATAGATACCAATCCAATGGTTCGCGAACTGGATATAAGGTCGCGGCGAAACCGCCGGCATGTGGCAGCCGGCGCAATCGTCCAGCGAAGCCGCTTCCACTTCCGGGTGACTTCCCGATTGGTGGCACTCGACACACAACCCTGAGCAGTAAAGAGATGCGTCGCGCCGGACGGGGCTATGCGGGTCGTGACAGGTTGTACACGAGAGTGCCCCGTTGCTCTGCTTGAAACAAGCGCTCTGGCTCAGATACATCGTCTGATGACGCGTGAACCAGGGGTTGTCCCAAGTGAACGTCTGGCCCTTGGCGGGAGGTTTGCGGTGACAGGAACCGCACAATTCGATCTGTGCCTCTCCGTCGAGGCGTCCGGGGTTGTTGATCAGCTTACGAGATTGCTCCACCTTCCCTGCCCCGATCGCGTCGACGTGGTCGCCGCCGGGACCGTGACAGACTTCGCAGCGCACACCGAGCTCGGAGGGCTGAATGTCATATCGCGGTCCGAGCGAGAGAGGCCCCGTGGTATGGCAACCAAAACAGCGGAAGATGTCCTGGTTCGAATCGAAGGTTTCGAACGGGACACCGATGGCCTCGGTCAGCGTAGTCGCCGTGCCCTCTTCATGACCTGGGGTTACATCAAGCGAATGGGCCTTGGAGAAATAGCTCAGGTAGTGTTCCAGGTAGATGTCCCCGTCAACCTGGCTGACGAACGTGACCGCGTGATCGCCGGCGCCGAATGCCCAGTCGAGAGAAAGCTCGACGAACTGTCCGTCCTGGGAGACGTGCATCCGAAGTCCATCCGCGGCTCGCGTGAGTTGGAACTGGAAACCGGGCTCCCGATTCTTGGCGGCCGGCGACGGGAAGGAAGCGGCCAAAGGGTGGTCGGCCGCCCGATGGAGTGATCGCGCATGACCGCTCAGGGATTGTTTCTTGTACTGCTCACCATGGCATGAGCCGCAGACTTGCGCTCCGACGAACTTACCCTTCACGCGACTTCCCTCATCCTGCGCGGCAGTCGCCTGGAAGAAGAGTAGCGACAGGAAAGCAAACCGAATGAGAGCGTGGCGGCGGGCCATCGTCGTTTACTATCCTACGGACGCAGTGGGCAATGTCAACGTCAGCATATTCGTTCCCGTTTTCAGAGCTGCTCTCCTGGCGGTACTGGCTATCGGATCGCTGGCCGCGTCCGAGGCTTTGATTCAGGCATCGAGGGACGGAGAAACCGCCGATGTGCGATCGCTATTGAATGAAGGCGCGGACCCGAATCAACGCGGGCCGTCCGGCATCAACCCTTTGATGGCGGCGGCGCTTGGCGGACACGTCGATGTGGTTCAACTCCTTCTTGACAGCAGCGCCGACGTGAATGCCACCGACAACGACGGTGCAACGGCTTTGATGGCCACCGCCGAGGGTGGCCACGCGAACGTTGTTCGACTGTTGGTATCGAATGGAGCGGACTCGGACCGGCGCGTTCCCAAGATCGGCTGGGCCGCGCTCATGTGGGCCGCTTTGAACGGACACACCGACACCGTGGCGGCCCTAATCGAATCCGGCGCAAACGTAAACGTACAGGGAAACGCCGGGAAAACTCCGTTGAGCCTCGCCGCGCAGCAGGGGCACACCGATGTCGTGCGCAAGCTTCTCGCCGCAAAGGCGCACGTGGATACTCCCGATCACAAGATAGGGTGGGCCGCGCTAATGCACGCCGCCCGCGAGGGCCACCAGGATGTCGCCCAATTACTGGTCCGGGGCGGCGCGCACGTTGACGCTCGGGGGCACGGCGGATGGACGGCGCTTATGGCGGCCACGAAAGCGGAACACACGGCCATTGCGGAGTTGCTGCTAGCCGCAGGCGCAAATCCGAATCTCGCGGGCAAAGGCGGATGGACAGCATTGATCCTGGCCTCCATCGCAGGGAACTTACCGATCGCAGAATCTCTGCTAACCCACGGCGCCGAGGTCGATCAGCGTGACGGCGAGGGGGCGACCGCGCTGCTCGCGGCGGTCGAGAATGGGCACGACGCCGTCGTTCGCTCGCTTGTTGAACACCGCGCCGATGTGAACGGCAAGGACAAGCGCATCGGCTGGACACCCCTGATGGCCGCATCTCTGCGCGGACACCTGGCGGCGGTCAAGTTCCTGCTCGACCAGGGGGCGCGTATTGATGAACTGGATGGCGAAGGCAAGTCCGCGCTGGACCTGGCGAAAATCGGCCGGCATGTCGAGATCCAGCAAGCCCTGGAGTCCGCCGCCGAGAATCGCTAGACATCGGGTTGCTAGACACGGTGTTCCTAGAGACCGGGTCGCTATGATGGAACCACATGTCCGAGAAAAGCTACAAAGACCCCTCGATATCTCTCAACCGCATCTATACCAAGAGCGGCGACAAGGGTACGACACGGCTCGTCAACGGCCGGCAGATCCCTAAAGATGACCTCAAGATCGAGGCCTACGGCACCGTCGACGAGTTGGACTCATTCGTAGGCATGGCTTGCGTCTCGGCCCGCGAGTTGGCGGCTACGTCGAGCGAGATGGGCCGGCTGGCCGACATCCTGGTGCGCGTACAACATGAACTATTCAACCTGGGTTCCATTCTCGCAACCGACCCGGCCGAAATTCACCCCAGGCAAGCGAGGGTTACAGAAGCCGATATCGCGCAGCTCGAGGCTGAGATCGACGAAATGAACGCGGACCTCGAACGGCTACCATCGTTCGTCCTGCCGGGCGGGTGTCGCCTGAATGCCGAGTTGCACGTCTGCCGCACGGTCTGCCGCCGCACCGAGCGCATCGTCATCGCCCTCTCACGGAAAGAGGACGTACCCAAGGACGCGGTCCGCTACCTAAATCGCCTCAGCGATGCCTTCTTCGTCTGGAGCCGCTGGGTCTGCAAGCAACTCGGCTCCGAGGAAGTGCTCTGGCAGCCGAACCAGGGTGCTTCGGGAAGCAGCGACTGAGGAAAGCTAGGTTGTCCACTATTTTCTTGAAGCCGTGCGCCGCACGAAACCAAGTGGGTAAAATGCCAGCCATGCATCGTCGCGAGTTTCTTTCCCTGATGGGATCGGCATCGGCCGCCTCTTTGGCCGGCTGCGCCGCCAACACACCTCCAGATCGTTCCGCGGAGAAGGTCACGGTCACCGGACTCGAAATCTTTCAGGTCCACGTGAACCGTCTCGGAAACTGGGTGATTCCGCGCATTCAGACAAGCGCGGGCGTGACCGGGATCGGTGATGCGTCGCACGCGGGGAGGGATGATCCGCAAATAGCAAAGCTCCACGAGTATGTCGAGTTGATGAAGGGGCGTAGCGTCTACGACATCGAGTGGCTGCGACAGAAAGTTCACCCGGAGTTCGCGACACACAAAAGGGCTACCTCCTGCGCGTTGAGTGGGATCGAGCAGGCGCTCTACGACATTCAAGGGAAGATCGCGGGTGTTCCGACATATCAGCTCTTCGGCGGCAAGTTGCGCGACACGATCCGCAACTATGCCAACATCAACCGCTCGACCGAAGAACGCACGCCCGAAGGATTCGAAGCGATGGCCCGTAGCGCCGTCGACGCGGGCTTCGACGCGATTAAGATGGCGTCCTTCGACGGCTTGCGCGGCAAACAGGGAGCCGACCGCGAGGCGTTCACGCAGCTAGGCATTGATTGCGCCACGGCAGTGCGGAGCGTCTTGGGCAGTGATGGGGACCTGCTGATCGACGCCCATAGCAACTTTGATCTCGAAAAGGGTCTGGAGTTGGTGAAGCGTCTCGAGCCGCTGAATCTGTTTTGGTTGGAGGAAGTGTCGCGGCCGCTCGAGAATCTGGCGGCAATCAACGAAGTAGCCTCAATGCAGACGGCCGGCGGGGAGTCGCTATTCGGACTGGAACCGAACTGGCGTTATATCGCGGCGAATGCGGTAGACATCCTGATGCCCGACGTCAAGTACTGTGGCGGCATGTTGGAGCTGAAGAAGATCTCGGCAATGGCTGAGTCGGCGGGCCTGACATCATCGCCGCATGGACCGGCGAGCCCGGTGGGCAACATGGCGGCGGCTCACGTCTGCGTAGGACTGCCGAATTTCCTGATCCTCGAGTTCTCGCACGGCGAAGTGCCTTGGCGGGCCGAGATCGTGGACCCGCCCGAGCCGATGGAGAAAGGCTATCTCACGGTTTCGGATCGCCCCGGTCTAGGTTATGAAGTGAACGAGGCGGTCGCGAAGAAGTACGCGGCGGCCTAGTTCCGAGAGGCCTCACCGGTCGGCCAGGCCTAGATACGACCTAAACTTTCCTCTAGGATGCGGCTCGAGGTGATCAACAAACTCTAGCTCGAACCGCGCAGGGCTGACGGCTTTCTCGGTTGCGGAGATGAGGCGCTCGCGCTCGCCGGGGCTGGGCGGGCGGTGCGGCTTAACTCGCAATACGATGCAGTCCAGCGCCGTTTGAACCAACTGATGCTGATCGATCCACGCATCTTCGTACTCCATTGCAGGATCAATAACCGAGAAAGGATGCACCGATCGCCCATCAGGGAGGTGCAGGTAGTCCGCCGGCCGGCCGAGAACCGCGTCCAGGGTGGAAAACGGCTGTCCGCAGGGGCAGGAATCCGGTCCCCTAGTCGCGAGGTCGCCGGTTCGGTAGCGGATAAACGGCATCGTCTTGGAGAACAACCCGGTTACTACGACCTCGCCTTGCTCGCCTTCCTTCACCGGCTCACCATTCCGCAAAATCTCGACAATGGCGGCATCGTCGCAGACATGCAGTCGCCCCCCCGTAGACACTGCCAAGCCAAGAGATTGAATTCGTTCGTTCCATACATGTCGTAAACCGGCGCATTGAATCCCCGCTCGACCTGCCTGCGCATCAGAGGCGTCAGCGGTTCCCCGCCCACGACAACGAACCGGGGGGCTACTCGTAGGTCCGAGTGATCCGGCAGCCGTTGCGCCGCGTGCGCGAGAACACCTGGATAGCCGGTGAGCACATCCGGCTTGATACGCGCGATTTGGCGCAGCAGGTCATCCGCGTCCTGCGTCGTGTCAACAGACTCGACCGGCATCAGGCGCAGCATCTTCGCGGTACGGCGGACAGGGTCTTTGGGGCTTCCACCAATAGGAGCGGTGAGATCGGCACGCTGGTCGAGAAAGCGAAAGCCGTACTGTCGCGCGGCGCGCAGTCGGAGCAACTGAAGCAGATTATCTTCGCCGGGCGTTCGATAGATCGTGAACGGCTCGCCGCTGGAACCACTTGTATTGTGAACAACGAGTGCGGCCGGATCGGAACCCTCCGCAAGCCTTGATTCCAGGGGCGCGTCTCGCAGGTGACTCTTCGCCAACAACGGTAGCGCAGCGAGATCCGCAGCCTTGTGGATATCTTCGGGACGCACGCCGGCTGCGTTAAACCAGTCACGATAGAAGGCAACCCGATGGTAGGCAAAGTCCATCAGTTCCCTCAGCCGGCGGTCCCGGAAGCCGAGAAGATCAGCCCGGTTACGCCGCGGGTTCCGGTAGAGACTCCAGGCTGTATTGAACGTCAACAATGTAGGAACCTTCGTTCCCCGCAGCAAGTTAAGAAATGCCGTTTCAGTGGCCACAGATGCTTGCTAGAATCTGTTGGCCGGATAGTGGCAGCTTACTCGAAGACAACCACGCTCCGTGCGGCCTCACCGCTCTTCATCCCGTCAAATACCTCGTTGATTTGTTTGAGAGGCAGACGCCGTGCAGTCAACTCGTCTAGCTTGAGTTTTCCCTCCAGATACGAATCTACGAGTCGCGGCATGTCGACGCGGAACTGATTAGAGCCCATGGTCGAGCCCTGAAGTTTCCGGTCATAAAGTAGGTTGTCCGCGCTTACCTCGATCGTCTCCCCGTCCGGGAGCATGCCAATGATGGTCGCCACGCCACCCACGCGCAGCATACGGAACGCCTGTTCGGCCGTTTGCTTCCGACCCAGTGCTTCAAACGAATAGGCGACGCCGCCCGAGGTCATGTCCTTGACCACCTCCACCACATCTGTGGTCGTGCCGTCGACGACACCCGTCGCCCCAAAACGCTTCGCGAGTTCGAGCTTCCCGTCGTGAACATCAACCGCAATGATCCGGCCCGCGCCGGCCATCGCTGCCGCATTGATGGCCGACAGCCCAACTCCGCCACACCCGATCACAGCCACCGTACTGCCCCGCTCGATCACAGCGGTGCGAACAACCGAGCCATAGCCGGTGATCACCCCACAGCCGATGAGCGCGGCGCGGTCGAGCGGCATGTCGTCCCGGATCTTGACCACGGCGTGCTCGTGGACCAACATCCGCTCCGCGAACGACGATAGATCATAGAACTGATGGATCGGCTCGCCGTCAACGCTCAAACGGGACGGACCACCGTCACGCCGGGTCGCCTCGGGGTGCTCGCAGTTGTATGGCTGGCCCGCCGTGCAGAACTCGCAATGACCGCAGAACACCGACAGGCAGGTGATCACGTGATCGCCCGGCTTGACGTAACGAACTTCCGAGCCGACCTCTTCGATAACTCCCGCCGACTCGTGACCTAGAATCGTCGGCAAAGGGGTCGGCGCAAGCCCTTCGATCATGTGTAGGTCGCTTCGGCATACCCCGACAGCCGCCGTGCGAATCAACACTTCGCGCGAATAGGGGACGGTCAATCTCGACGTCCTCGATGGAGAGAGGCTGGCCGACAGCTCGCAGAACGGCGGCTTTCATCGAGCAGCCCCTCAGTAGTACCGCTCCGTGGGCGACATCCCACCATAGATCGTCTTGGTTTGTGTGTACTCGTCGAGGGCCGCCAACCCGTTCTCGCGGCCAATCCCCGACTGCTTCATGCCTCCGAACGGCAGTGGCGGCGGACCACTGAAATAGTAGTTAGTCCAAACGGTTCCGGCTTCTAGGGCGTTGGCCAAGCGGTGGGCGCGAGTGAAATCGGACGTAAAAACGCCCGCCGCGAGTCCGTGTCATTTGCGCGGTAAAGCACTTCGTCCTCCTCGTCGAAGACGAGGACCGCCATCAGCGGCCCAAAGATCTCGTCACGTACGAACAGCATACCATCGCCGCAATCGGAGAAGACTGCAGGCGTCACATAATTGCCGTCTAGCAGATTGGGTTCGTCGGGACGTGCTCCCCCCACAACGTGGGTTGCGCCGCTTGCCATCGCCATTTCGACATACCTGAGCACCCTCTCCGTTTGCGACTTTGTAATGAGAGGACCGACCTGGGTCTTCGGGCCGAAGGGGTCGCCCACTCGAATCGCCGAAACCCGGGGCGCAAGCTGAGCGACAAAGCGTTCATAGATCGGCCGGTGGACAAATACCCTTGTCCCGCTTACGCACACTTGTCCCGCCGAGTAGAAATTACCGCTGAGCGCGGCATTAACGGCGCTATCGAAATCAGCATCCGCGAACACAATGAGCGGTGAATTACCACCTAGTTCGAACGTAACGTCCTTGAGCGTCCAGGCCTCCAGTAAACGAGATTTTGGCGATCCCGTTGTGGTGTCCCAGAAGTCGTCCAGTGCGCCCATCGCCTTGAATCACGTTGAACACACCAGATGGAAGGCCCGCCTCGGTGAAGGCCTCCACCAGTCTCGGGCTCGTGAGCGGGCTCAGGTCGGCGGGTTTGAGAATCATTGAGTTTCCACAGGCCAAGACGGGCGCCGCCTTCATCATCGCGATCCCAATCGAATAGTTCCAAGCCCCGATGCCCGCGCACACGCCGAGCGGCTCGCGTCGAACAACGCCAAACGCAGCGGGCCCGAGATCGTAGTGCTGTCCGTGCAGCATCTGCGCGAGACCGGCGTAGTACTCCAGAATCTTCGCAGCATAGATGACATCATCGGTCGTCGTCTCTGAAAGAGGTCGACCCGTGTCCAGCGTTTCGAGATAGGCGATTTCGTCGTTGCGTTCGCGCAAGATCGCGGCGGCCCGCATCAGTATCCGGCTCCGCTCAACCGCCGAGGTACGGGACCACTCGGCGAAACCCTTCTTGGCGCATTCGACAGCACGGTCGACATCATCCGCGCCGGCGTGCTGCACGTCGCAGATCACACGGTTCGTCGCCGGATTGATCGTCGGGAAAGTCTCTCCGGAGGCGGCGTCAACATATTCGCCCCCGATGTAGAGTTTCTAGGTGGGCAGGGTCGTGTCAGCGCTGACCAGATTCATGAATCCTCCCGGGAGGATATCCGGACTTCCGTTGAAACGAGCGGCTCTCCGCAGGTTGTAGTTTACGCCGCCCGGGCCTGAGCCGGAGGCGGCGTGTTGAGCTTGGCGAGT
>Ga0315336_1002161_pt1 | contig 31819 bp, 31 predicted proteins | sample ASW5metaG_FD_204512 | JGI IMG/M metagenome (GOLD analysis project Ga0315336, IMG submission 204512) | Ammonia-oxidizing marine archaeal communities from Monterey Bay, California, United States - ASW #5 | ecosystem: Environmental > Aquatic > Marine > Intertidal zone | place: USA: California...
TCCACGACACCCATTGCTTGCCGCCGGCGACCGCACCGGCGAGTCCGAGGCGGACGAGGCGGCGCATCTGGGCGGTGGCTGGGTCTCCGGCGCCTCCCACCGCGATGCCCGGCCGCAACAGGACCGCTCGGGGGACCTCGGTGGTGACGCTGCGATAGGCAGCCTCCCAGCGTCGGCACACCTCGACCTGTTGCGGGACGCCAGCTACCGGCAGCCGACTCGACTCGTCGACGATTCCACTGGGCACATCGCCATGACGCGCGAGCGACGAGAGCTGAATCCACGCCGCCGGAGTATGGCCGAGACGTTCGAGCGCTGCTCCGACGAGATACACCGTTCCCTCGCGCGAAGAAATCAGCTCCCGAAGGTTCGCTTCCGTCGGCCGGCAGTCGACGCGCTTGCCAGCGAGATGCACCACGACGTCGACACCATCCAGCGCCTCTACCCACGGGCCAAGAGACCTGCCATCCCACTCGACGGAACGCCAGCCCGGATGGAGGACGGCCGGCCCGCGACCCAACACGATCACCTCATGACCAAGGGCCACCAGCCGCTCGCGAAGTACCCGACCAAGAAAGCCGGATCCACCGACGAGAAGGACTCGCTGCATCGCTGGGCCGGCCACCGCGCTACGCGCGGGGATCGTGGATCTCGACGTGACGGAGATCGGGCAGATGGGCAGCCATCATGTCGAGGGCCACCGTCTCGAGAAAGGCCCGGGGCATGACACACTCCGCGCATTCCGCGGTCTCGAGGACCAGGGTCAGTCGCACGGTGTCGTCGGTCGTGTCGCTCACGATGATGTCGCCGCCGTCGGCCGCGACGAGATCCCGCACTGCGATGAGTGCTGCCTCGGCATCGCCTGGGTCGATCATCGGGCATTCGCTCCGTCGAGTCGGGTTTTGAGACCTTCGTCATTGGCCGGCCGATTGCGCGAGAGGAAGGCTCCGGCGTCGGCGAGGATGAACTGGCCGGTGATACACCGGGCAAGGTCGCTGGTGAGAAACACCGCGAGACGAGCAAGCTCGTCGTGCTCCACTACTCGGCGCAGTGCGGTGGACTGGGCAATCTGCTCCATGCGTTCTTCGGTGAACGCCGCCGCGACCGTCTCCGTGCGTGTCGTCCCCGGGGCCATGGCATTCACGCGGATCCCCTCGGGGCCGAGCTCGACTGCCATCGATGTCACGAGATGGTTGATCGCGGCCTTCGACGCGGCGTAGGCCGAGTTGTAGGGGGACGGCCGAGTTGTCTCTCCTGACGTGACGAAGAGGATCACCCCGCCGTTCCCCGCGATCATGGCCTCGGCCTCGGCGCGCCCGCACAGCGCGGCCAACGTGAGGTTCTGATCGATGATGTCGCGCCAATCGTCGCCGCGGTACTTCACAAACGGCTTCGGCATTCGACCTGGTGGGATCATCCCGATGTTGTTGACGGCGATGTCGATGCCGCCGAGGTCGGCCACGATCGCCGACATCATCGTGTCGATGGCGGTGTCCTCGCGGCAGTCAGCGACGTAGGCCCGGGCCTCACCGCCGGCCGCTTCGATCTCGGCGACCACCGCGGCGGCGTACTCTTCGCGGATGTCGTTGACCGCGACGGTCGCGCCGGCCCGGGCGAACCAGATCGCGGCCTCGCGTCCGATGCCTGCTCCCGCGCCGGTGACGACGGCGACCCTTCCGGTGTGGTCTATCTCGATGGCCATGTCACGCCTCGGCTGTCAGGAGGCGCAACGCCTCTTCGACGATCTCATCCGCCCAGGCCTCGACGGTTGCTTCGTCGGTGCCGCCCAATGGATGGGCCACTTCGACGATACGAGCGTCGGCTTGACCGAGTGACGTCGCCACTTGGTCAGTGAGCATGCGGAATTTGGTGGTCGTCACGATGAGCGTGGGGCGACCGGCGGCTTCGAGCTGGAGGGAGTCGTGGACACTCCACGACGTACAGCTGCCTCAATCGGCCGAGCCGGTCAGGACCAGCTCGACCTCCTTGCTGAGTCGCTCGAGCACATCGTCAGGGGCCGCGAGGGCGGCGTTCTTGGTCTCCCGCAACGTGACTTCGGCACCCGTGCGTTCCGCCAGGCGTTGACCCAGACGTTCGAGTAGCACCCCGGCATTCGGCTTGGTGTTGTCGAGGATGCCGATGCGCCGACCGGCCAACACCGAGGGCGATGCTGCCAGAGTGACGGGTTGGGGTCCGACTTCACCGGCGGGGGAGTAGATCTTCACCATGCTCAGGTAGCTCCTTGGTTCTCGGGTTGTTCGTCCACGGCGACCGTGACGCTCTTGGTCATTCCCCAGCTCGGTATGACACTGCTGTGTTTGCCCGGACCACCCACGACGAACACCTTGATGTTGTCAGGATGCTCGGTCATCGGCATGAGTTCGTCGTCGCGCAGCGCCTGTTGCCACGGCGCCCAAGCCCTCAGCTCGAACGCCCGTCGCAGTTCTGCCGCCGGCAGCCGGGCTCGCTGGTGCAGATACGACGACACGTGTCGACGGGTCCACCCCGCGCTTGCGCAGGCCGCGGCATGCTCGGGACACAGAGCCACGAAGTACTCGCCCTGGCTGATGGGAGCGTTGTTCTGACCTGTCGATGTCATTGCGGAGGCGAGCTTGTCGAGGATGGCGGCGGGATCGGCCGCTTCCATGTCGTGGGCATTGTGTGGCGCCTCCCCGCAGTGAACGGTGACAGCTGACGCGGCATCGACACCCGCGTCCCGTGCGTAGCTGCCCCACGGAGACTCCTCCAGGTTCTCGGCAACGCAATAGCTGTATTTCGCCGGGCCTCCCTGAGTGGATACGTCGCCCGGCCCCGGCGTGGCGCCCGCAACATGGAGCATGATCAGGCGTAAGGCCCGGCCTGTGGCGGCATTGGCCCGATTTCCGGGGCCAAATGCACCGATTCCGCCGTTGTAGCCAGCGTCGACCGCGATGCGGCCGTGGACGATCAGCAGTGGCGCCACCGGGTGCGTTGTGGCGTTGACCCCGCGCAAGTTCAGTTCGGGGCGGGCCAGGGCGCGCACCGCGGCGACCAGCACCGGCAGGTGCGCGGGCTCGCATCCTGCGAGCACCGCATTGACCGCGATCAATCGCCGAGTGGCCACGCCCGACCGGGGAGGCAGCACCGCGATGACCTCGTCGGGGTCGGCCGCGTCACCGTCGAGCATCGCCGCAACACGTGGTTGCGTCGGTGGAATCATCGGGAGACCGTCGCCCCATCCGAGCTCGTGGAAACGCGTGAGGAGCTCAGCGGAGTCATCGGCGTCGAGATCGAGGAGGGCGTGCGTGTCTGGTGCCATCAGGGCTCAGTCTGATACTATTCGACAGAGAACGCAAGCCGGAGGGTTCAGATGGCCGCCAGAGCAGGGCTCACACGACGCGATGTGGTCGATGCCGCGGTGTCGCTGCTCGACGAGGGAGTCGCTCTGGGCGATGTCTCGCTCGGAGCCGTAGCTCGACGCCTGGGGATCCGCCCGCAGTCGCTCTACGCCCACGTCGACGGGGTCGACGGACTCCGGCGGGCCGTCGCCACTGTCGGGCTCGAGCTTCTGGCCCCCGAGGTCGTCGAAGCGAGCATCGGCCGTGTCGGGGTGGAAGCGGTCGACGCCATCGTCCGCGTCCACCTGGAGTTCGCGAAGCGTCGGCCGGGCTTCTACGAGGCGATGTTGCAGCCCCCGGGCGACGACCGGCAACTGGCCGGAGCCATGAGGTCGGTGGCCGCGCCGCTCGAGATCGTGCTCTCGTCGCTCGCCATGGTGGAGTCGGATCGCGTCCACTGGACGCGCCTCTTCCTCTCGACGGTCTACGGCTATGTCTCGCTGCAGCACGCCGGGCGGTTCTCGCTCCCAGTCGAGATCCGCCCGACGGAGGATCGACTGGTGCGAATGCTCACGACTCAGCTCGCTCCGCTGCCGGTCTGAGTACCGGCGAAGATCAGAGCGCGGCGCGACCTCATCCAGACCATACCCAGGGGCGCCAGCACCAACCCGGCCGCCAGATAGACCACAAGAGGCCCCTCAGATCGCAGCTCTTCGACAAGCACGGCCGTGGTCAGTACCTCTGCGGCGGCCAGTACGGCCACGAAGGCCACGAGATGTGCCTCTCGCACCCGATCGGCGACCCAGGAGCCAAGTGGGGCTCCCCATACGACTACGGGAGCCGCCGCGAACCAGAGGCCGAACAGGTCGTTGCGGTCGGCGCGTAGATCCACGGTGTCACTGCCCACCTGGACGACGCGGCCGGCCTCCAACGACACCGCGAGTTGACCGTCGACGATGCCCAGCACGATGGTGCCGGCCACGGAGACGACCGCCATGACGATCACCGCCGAGGCCAGGGCTGTCTTCGGGTTCACATCGGCGAGGAGGACGAGGAAGAGGAAGACGATGATGTTGGCACCGGTGCCCGTCATCGACGCGAGTCCGCCGCCGAGCACCGCAGCGACGCCCAGCCCCACATCGTGACGTTGCGTCCAGGCCTGCGGGGAGTGATCGACCTCACCGCGCCGCAGATGACGGATCATCATCACCGAGGTGGTCGCCAACACGATGCTGAAAGTCGCCTTGACCCACTGAGTCGGAATCGTGCTGGGCCAGAAAACCTGGTCGGACTCTCCGAGAGCCACGAGCCCGACCAGCAGCCCGAGTACGCCCGCGCCCGCCGCGATGACGGTCGCCCTCGCGTGGATCGGTCGCCGTGTGATCAAGATCGCTGCTGCGGCGACGGTCATTCCGACGGCTTGGATGGACAATCCAAAGGTGCGCGCGACTGGGCCAGGCACGTCGAGACCCTTGGTGAAGACCGGGAAAGCCACTGCGCCGCCGCCCTCCGGTGACGACCCGGCGAGAAAGCTGCCGAACAGCATGGTGACGGCCGACTCCCAATGTTCGGCGACTCTGCCCCAGTGCTGACCGATGGTCGCCGCTACGAGCCACGCCGCCATGGCCGCCGCTGACATCCACCACGCCCGCCGATCGGCAGAGTGCAGCGAGCTCATCAGCATGTTCCTAGCCTTCGTTCGAAGCCCCCTGACCGATGGTGTCGGATCGGCGACGTTTTCTCAGTCGAGGTCGTCAGCCCAGCTTGGTGGCCGTTTTTCGCGGAAGGCCGCCATGCCTTCTCGGGCCTCATCCTGGCGAAAGAGATCGCCCGAAAGCTGCGCTGTCCACGCGAACGCATCGTCGATGGACATTCCTGGAACCGTGGTGAGAATCGACTTGGTCGCGGCGAGCGCATTGGGTCCGGCGAGCCTGAGGTCGTTGACGATGGCCTCAACGGTCTCGTCGAGTGTCTCCTCGGGTACAGCGTGGTTGATCAGCCCGAGCCGCTGCGCCTCCGGGGCGAGGAACCGATTGCCTCGCATGAAGGCTTCCGCGGCGTCGGCGGGCCGCATCTTGGGCAGGCACAGCACGGAAATCATCGCCGGAGCGACGCCGATGCGGACCTCCGTGAAGCCGAATTTTGCGCTGTCGATAGCGACCGAGATGTCCATGGCCGCAGCAAGACCCATGCCCCCGGCCACGCAGTGCCCGTTGATCCTGCCCACGAAGGGCTTCGGTGATCGGCGAAAGCGGCTGAAGAGGTCCATGCCCGTCGGGGCGCCGTCGCGGCCCGCGTTGCCGGTCTTCAGATTGGCCCCGGCGCAGAAGACGGAGCCCTCGTTAGTGAGCACGATGACGCGAACACCGGGGTCGGCGTCGGCCGCGTCGATCGCGTCCATGAGCCCCTCGACAAGATCGGGCCCGAGCGCGTTGCGATTGTCGTGGTCGTTGAGGGTCAGCGTGGCGACGCCCCCTTTGGTCTCGCTGAGGACGACGCTCATCGAAAGCTCCCTGCCGTCGGCCCATCCGTGGGTGGGCCGGCGAACGCCTGCGCCTTCAGGAGCCAGTCGAGGGCGGGTTCACCGCGCACATCGAGGCTGACGTCGTCGAGGTGCCTACGTTGCGTGACCACGAGACAGAAGTCCTCGGCGTCGCCGGTGACAGTTGACGTGGCGTCGTCGTCGCCCCAGGTCCACACGGCACCTGACGGGCTCCCGAGACGTACTTGGATCTCGCCCTCGGGCATCTCGGCCCGCCGATTCGCGTAGGTCCAGCCGCGGGTGATGAACCCCAACTGGGCGATGTGACGCAGACGATCCGACGGAGGCCGAGCGGCTCCGACGGCATCGACAATGTCCTGGCCGTGGGCCCAGCACTCCATGAGGCGAGCGGTGAGAAAGGACTTTGCGCCCATCGACGGGCCGTACCACGGCACGCGGGCGTCGTCAGCAAGACCGACGGCTGCTTGTTCGAGGGCGTCGCGTCCGACCAGCCATGCCCCATGGCGGTCGGCTGGGGGCAGCGATCGCACCGGCGACAACGTGAGATCGTCAACCCCGTCGTCGCCTCCCTCGGCCGCTCCGAACAGTCGCTGCATCTCCTCGTCCCAGCGATCGGGCGAACTCACGGCGAATGCCGCCGTGTGGTCGAAATAGGTGAGGTGCGCCACTTGATCGGTGACGGTCCACCGCGGACTCGCGGTTGGCGTGGCCCAGTCGTCGGCCGCCAGACCGCGGACGATCGGATCGAGTGCGGCCTGCTCGGCGAGGAGGTCGGTGAGGACGTCGCTCACGTTCATGTGGACTCCGTTCTTGGGGCGGTCAAGCCACCCAGGATGATGTCGACGACTTGATCTGACGCTTGCTTCGGCGAGCCCGGGAGGGTGTCGATGACCTCAGGCCGGATGAACACGGTGGAGATGCCTGCCATCGCGTGGGCAACGACGAGCGTTGAGACCGGCTCGATCTCTCCCTGCTCGACGGCCATGTCGAGCAGTTCCTTGGTAATCGCGACCAGATACTGCGTGTGAGCGTCGTTGAGTTCCTGCCCGCCCGGAATTGCGGACAGGTCGGCTGAGAATGCGGCTGTGGTCGCGCTGACGGCCCGCGTCGCCGCTCGGAGATACCGCCGAAGACCAGCGAGCGGACGCAGCTCGATCTGGGGACCGACCGCCTCGCGGGCCTCACGGCCCGCACCCCAGAGGTTGCGATCGCAGGCAAGCAGCACCAACAGATCGCGGCTTGCCGCTATGCCGTAGAGCGTCCGCAGGGAACAGCCGAGCTGGCCAGCGAGGTCGGCCATCGTGAGGTGGGAGAATCCGTTCGAGATCAGCGCCGTGAGGTCAGCCAGAATCTCGCGTTGGCGAGAGGTGAGGGCGGCTGCCTCCTGGCGGCTCATGACCGGAACAGGTCGGGGTACGGTCGCCAGACGCTCCTCGATGGAGCGCGAAGTCTTTCGCACCGGGGAGACGGTCTCGGCTCGACTCGTCATCGCGATCGAGTCTCCGACCACGACATGCCCTTCTCCACGTTGGGTTCGCGGGGAAGTCCGAGCACCATCTCGGCAACGATGTTGCGCTGCACCGCGAAGGTCCCGCCTCCGAGGGTGAGAGCCGGCGCGAAAAGGAAGCCGTAGTGCCAGACTCGGTCGACTCCGGGCACCAGCTCGTCTTCGAAGTTGACTTCCGTTGCGCCCGCCCGCATGGAAACCGGGAGCTCGCCCACGGGCCCTGACCCCGCGATGAGACCCTCCGCGCCCGCCAGGTCCTTGGCCAGCTCCATCACATGCTGGCCGTGCTCGTCGGCCATGATCTTTTGTATCGACGCTTCGGGCCCCGGTGTCTTGCCGTTGAGCCGAGCGCTCAGGGTCCGCAACCGATTCAGGCGCAACACCTCGGCCTCGATGTGGAGCTTGGCCGCCCGGTCTCGCATGACCGGATCATCGAGGCCGCCGCTGCTGCGGATGAGATCGATCAACAGCTCCGCAGAGGGGCCGGCTCCCCAGAGAGAGCCGGCGCTGCTCAGTGAGACGCGCTCGTTGGCGAGCGTGACCTTGGCCAGGCGCCACCCGTCATTCTCTTCACCGATCAGGTACTCGGCAGGAAGCCGAACGTCATCGAAGAACGTCTGATTGAACGAGTGCGCCGTCGTCATGTCGACGATCGGCGTCATCTCGAGACCGGGGAGGTCGGTCGGGCAGATGAAGTAGCTGATGCCCTTGTGCTTCGGCGCGTCGGGATTGGTGCGGGCGATCAGGATCCCGTACTTCGAGTAGTGGCCACCACTCGTCCAGATCTTCGATCCGTTGATGACGTACTCATCGCCGTCGCGCTCCGCCCGCGTGGCCAGAGCGGCCAGGTCGGAACCGGCGTCGGGTTCGCTGAACATCTGGCAGTAGATGTCCTCACCCGTCAGGAGGCCCGGCAGGAACCGTTGCTTCTGCTCGTCGGTTCCGGCCTGAAGGATGGTGGGTCCGGCCCAGCCGATGCCGATCGGGTTGCTCGGACGCCGCACGCCCGCTCTGCTCAGCTCCTCGTCGATGATGATCTGGTGCATCGGGTCGGCGCTCAGTCCATAGGGCGCAGGCCAGTGGGGAACGATCAGTCCCCGTTCCAGCAAGTCGCGTCCGGACGGACTGGGGTTGTCGGCAAGCCACGCCCTGACCTCTGCGCGTCGCGGGTCGTCGTCGGGTGGAAAGTCGAAGTCCATCAGTTGCCTCCGAGCAGAGTGACCGGAATGTCGACGTGGCGGGCGCGAAGCCACTCGCCCAGACCCTTCGCCTGCCCATCTTGGCGTGTCGATGACGCCACGCCTTGCTGCAGAATGCCGTGGATCAGGAAGTTCAAGGACCAGAGGTTGGGGAGTGCGAAGCGCTCGATCTCGAGTTCCGCCGCCTCCGGCAGCAGCTCGCGCAACTGCTCGGTCGTGAGCATCTGCTCGAGCCATGCGTAGGCCTCGGCTGACCGGACGAAAACACCGAGGTTGGCGTTGCCGCCCTTGTCACCCGAGCGCGAGCCGGCAACCAACCCGAGCGGGGCGCGACGGGTTTCTCCCGACGGAACGGCCGGAATCGACGTCGCGAGCGGCGCCACGACGGGCTTGGAGACAGGGGCGTCGGAATCGACCACGGCGCGATCGCCACCGAGGACGAACACGTGCTGGGGAACCAGGTCCCGCGGAACGAGACCCGAAGTGTGCACACCGAAGGGCTTGCCCAGCCCGCCACCGCCCAGGCCGAAGAACCCGGGGATGCTCGCCAACGCCAGGTCGTTCATCGCCGCCCCGATCGACCGTGCTTTGCGCTCATCGGCGTCTTTCACGGTGATGCGCCAGGCCGCGACGGCCTCTTCGTTGCTCGCCGGATCGTCCTTCTCGGTGCGAACGACGCTTGTGGTGACATGGTCGAAGTCGTCAGGCCCGAGACGGCTCGAGCGCCAGAACGCGCGCTCGATGAGGTCGGCCTTCGCCTCGATGTCGATACCCGTGAGAGCGATTGACATGTCGCTGCGGAAGCCGCCCCAGCTGTTCATCGACACCTTGAGAGTTTCTGGCGGTGCCTCGCCCTTCGTTCCCGCGATGCGGACGCGGTCGGGACCCTGCTGTTCGAGCTCGATCGTGTCGAAACGAGCAGTGACATCGGGACCCAGATAACCCGGCCCGCCGATCTCGTAGAGCAGTTGTGAGGTGACGGTGCCGACGGTGACGCCGCCACCCGTGCCCTCGTGCTTCCCGATCACTGCCGAGCCGTCGGAGGCGACCTCGGCCCACGGGAATCCTGGCCGCTCCAACCCGTCGATCTCGGTGAAGAACGAGTAGTTACCGCCCGTCGCCTGCGTGCCGCACTCGATCACGTGACCGGCGACCACTGCGCCAGCCATCTCGTCGAGTTGTTCTCGGGTCCATCCGTGATGCCACGCGGCGGGGCCGCACACGATGGCCGCGTCGGTGGTGCGGCCGGTCACGACGATGTCGGCGCCTCGGGTGAGGGCATCGACGATGCCCCAGGCTCCCAGATACGCATTGGCTGAGATGTAGTCCACGTCGGCGACGGGTTCGCCGGTTTCGAAGTTCATGAGTTCGATTCCCGAAGCTCGAAGCTCGCCCAGTCGCGGAAGAAGATTGTCGCCGTTGACGTAGGCGATCGTGGGGGACAGGCCCAGCTTGTCGGCGACCTCCTGCACGGCCTCAGCACAGTGATCGGCGTCGAGCCCACCGGCGTTGGAGACCACCTTGATGCCCTTGTCGAGACAGGTACCCATCACCTCTTCCATCTGTTGGACGAAGGTGCGGGCGTAGCCCGAGCCGGGCCTCTTCGCTTGCGTTCGAGCGAGGATCAGCATCGTCAGCTCGGCCAGCCAGTCTCCAGTGAGCGCATCGATCGGGCCGTCGTCCACCATTTCGCGGGCGGCGCTGCGGCGATCACCGTAGAACCCCGAGCAGTTGGCGATGCGGATTGGTTCAGCCATCGGCGTCCTCTTCTCCCTCGGAAGTGTCCTCGCCCAACCCATTGTCGATGACCATGAGGAGTGAGTCCTTCTCCAACTGGTCGCCGACGGCAGCGCGAATCTCGGTGACCGTTCCGTCCTCAGCGGCGCGGAGGTGGTTCTCCATCTTCATCGCTTCGAGCACCGCGACCACCTGGCCCGCCGTCACCGTCTCGCCGATCCCCACGCGGATCTCGATCACCTTGCCTGGCATGGGCGCGGCAACCGCACCACCCGGGACTTCCGGTTCGGGGACAGAGAACCGCGGCACGAGGTCGAAGCTCACACCGCCGCCCCCGCCTGTGAGATGGAGTCGAGAACCGGCCTGGCTGACGCGCACTCGCCGTCGTGTTCCCGCGAACTCGACATCGAGGGAATCCTCCGTCCAGGAGTGAACGATCGCGTCGCCGTCGCTCTCGGCCTGACCGATCCGAAAGGAATTGTCGCGGTTCGCGCGATAGTGAACCGCCATCTCGTGGTCGTTGAGGCGAAGCTCGACCCGCTCCGGCGCGAGCCGTCCCACCCGAAAGCCGCTTGGCATGGAGGGAAGCGTGGTGGCCTCGAACCGATTGCGGCCCTGCAGCCACATGGCGGCGGCGACCGCCAGCCATCGCGTCTCGGTAGCAGAGAGCTCCCGCAAGCGGGCCGGTGAGTGGCGCTCGATGAAGTCGGTGGTCGTATCGCCCTCGATGAATGCGGCGTGGCGGAGCGTGGCCGCCAGAAAGTCGCGGTTGGTCACGGTGCCACCGAGGTGGAGGCGTTCGAGTGCGAGGGCCAGCGAGGCGGCGGCCTCCTCACGGGTCGGACTCGTCGCAACGACCTTCGCGATCATCGGGTCGAAGTCGACCGTGATCACGGTTCCCGGACCGACTCCGGTGTCCCAGCGAACTGGCGGCTCCGAGGCGGGGGAGTAGGCCTCGAGGGTTCCGGCGGCCGGGAGGAAGTCGTTGGCCGGATCCTCCGCGTAGAGGCGGGCCTCGATCGCATGTCCGGAAAACGCTATGTCGCTCTGCTCGTAGCCGAGCGATTCGCCCATGGCGATGCGGAGCTGCTCACGAACGAGGTCGATTCCGGTGACCTCCTCGGTGACCGGATGTTCGACTTGCAGTCGCGTGTTGACCTCGAGGAAGTAGTAGTCGCCCGTTGTGTCGTCGACCAGGAACTCGACCGTGCCCGCAGATTCGTAGGAGAGGGCCGTCGCGAGGCGGAGCGCGGCTGCTCCCATGGTTTCTCGCAGTTCCTCGCTCACGAAGGGCGACGGCGACTCCTCGATGACCTTCTGATGTCGCCGCTGGATGCTGCACTCTCGCTCGCCGAGGTGCACGAGGGTGCCCTGACGGTCGCCCAGGATCTGGATCTCGATGTGGCGAGACCGGGGCACGTAGCGTTCGGCAAAGACTCGTTCGTCACCGAATCCGGACAGGGCCTCGCGTTGCGCCGCGAGGACGGCGTCGTCGAGAGAAGCTGCGTCGTTCACGACGCGCATGCCCTTTCCACCGCCGCCGGCAGCAGCCTTGATCAGAATCGGGAAACCAATCGACGCGAACTGGGCCGGATCGTCGGTGGACTCGAGTACCGGCACACCGGCGACGACCGCGAGTTTCTTTGCCTCGATCTTGTCGCCCATCGAAGCGATCGCGTCAGCAGAAGGACCAACCCATTCGAGCGCCGCGGCAGCGACCGCCGACGCGAAGCCGGCGTTCTCGGCGAGAAAGCCGTAGCCCGGATGAACCGCTCCGGCACCTGAGGCCTGGGCGGCCCGGATGATCGCCTCAGCGTCGAGATACGAATCGATGCGTACAGCCTCGTCGGCCTCCTGTACGAACAGCGCATCGTTGTCGGCATCGACGAAGACGGCCACGGTTCTGAGACCCATGGCTCGGGCAGTTCGGAAGATGCGCCGAGCAATCTCGCCGCGATTGGCAACGAGAAGCGTGTGGTAGCGAGAGGCACTCACAGTCGGAACACCCCGTATCCGTCGGCTCCCTCAATCTCGGCGGCTCGCACCACCGAGAGGCACATGCCGAGAGTGTCGCGGGTATCGCGAGGATCGATGATGCCGTCGTCGGAAATGGCTCCGGTGGCGCGGAGCGCCAGCGAACCCTTCTCTTGGATCGCCTCCACCGCCGCCACGGTCTGCGCATCCTCGTCCTCGTCGAACTCGATTCCTGCCCGCGCCGCCTGGCCGCGCCGTACCTGACTCATCACCCCCGCGATCTGTTTCGGGCCCATCACGGCGATCTTCGCGGTCGGCCACAGGAAGGTGAACCGGTTACCGAATGCCCGGCCCGACATGCCGTAAGTGCCGGCGCCGTACGACGAACCGAGAATCACGGTGAGGTGGGGCACCGTCGAGTTCGTCACGGCGTTGATCATCTGCGAACCCTTCTTGATGATGCCGTCCGCTTCGAAGTCCTTGCCGACCATGTAGCCCGTGATGTTCTGCAGGAAGATCAGCGGCACATCGATCGTGTTGTTGAGCTGTATGAAGTGCGCTGCCTTCTGAGCGGCATCGGGGTAGAGCGGCCCGTTGTTGCCGAGCACTCCGACCGGGTAGCCGTGAATCGACGCCCATCCGCACACGAGCGTCGAGCCCCATCGCGACTTGAACTCCTCGAAGCGAGACCCGTCGACGACACGAGCAATCACATCGCGCACGTCGACTGGCTTGACGAGATCTTGGCTCACGATGCCGAGCAGTTCCTCGGGGTCGTGGGCGGGTTCCTCGATCCCGAATCGGGGCTCGGGCCCCTTCTTCCGCCAGTTCAGGTGCGACATCACCTCTCGACACAGGCGGAGGGCGTCCATTTCGTCCTCAGCGAAGTAGTCGCCACCACCGGAGACGGTCGTGTGCATCTCGGCTCCGCCGAGCGTCTCGTCGTCGGACTCCTCTCCGGTGGCCATCTTGACCAGCGGGGGACCGGCCAGGAACATCTTCGACTGCTCCTTCACCATGATCGTGTAGTCGGACAACCCCGGTTGGTAGGCGCCGCCGGCGGTCGACGATCCGAACACGACGCACACCGTGGGGATCTCCAGCTTCGAGAGCTCGATCATCTCGTAGAAGAAGCGGCCGCTCTCCGCGAAGTGATCGGTCTGCACGCGGCGTCGGCCTTCGTCGCCACCCGTCTCCACACGGAGGTCGCCACCCGCCGACTCCACGAAGCTCACGTAGGGGATCTTGTTGTCGCGGGCTATCTCGATCGCCCGCATCCACTTCTTTCCCGCGTAGGGGGTGAGCGCCCCGGCGAGAACCGTCGGATCGTTGCCCATGATCACGCACTCGACACCGGCGATCACACCAATGCCGACGACCATTCCGCCACCCATCACGTAGTCGGACTTGTAGGCGGCCAGCGGACTGATCTCGAGAAAGGGGCTGTCGGGGTCGAGCACGTTGGCGATGCGCTCGCGGATCGGGAGCTTGTCGCGCGAACGCAGCCGGGCCATGCGATCGGGGCCTCCGCCGGCCTCGGCTTCGTCGAGGAGTTCCTCGATCACCCGAAGCTGCTCGAGCATGTCGTCGCGGTTCTGAAAGAACTGGGTGTCGGTCGTGTCGAGCGTCGACGAGAGAGCAGGCGCAAGGAGCGTGTTCGTTGCCATGGCGGCGAACCTAGGACGGTAACGCCAGGGGGACAACTCTTACCCTTGGGGGTTCGAGACCTCGCTCAGCGGTGGGCGAGGAACGACCACGACGAAACGGGCCCGGACTCGGCGAAGGCCCGCGACGATGCCGCCGGGAAGGAAGAAGGTCAGCAATATCAACAAGATGCCCAGGAATAGGGTGCCCGTCGGTCCCTGCAGCCAACGCTCTGGCAGGCCTCCCACGCTTTGTGTGCTCGAAGCCCAGTCGGGCACCAGCGCGATCACCAGCCCACCGACCACGGCGCCCGAGAGCGAACCGACCCCGCCGATCACCAGGCCGACGATCAGGTTGATGGCCAGCAACTGGGTGAAGTCATCGGGCGACGCGATGCCGAGCTCCATCACATAGAGCGTGCCGCCCACACCGCCAAGGGCCGAGCCGAGACCGAACGCCATCGTCTTGGTGTAGGCGAGATTGATGCCCGACACTGCGGCGCTGGCCTCGTTGTCTCGGATGGCCCGCATCGCCCGGCCGGGGCGACTGGCGATCAGGTTCGACACCAACCAGAAAGCGACGGCCGCGACCAGCACGAGAAGTACGTATTTCCACACGCGGTCGGCCTCGCGTTGGGACAAATCGCCGTCGCCGAAGTACTGACCGACGAGCGGAATGGCTTGGAGCATTCCGGCAAGGCCGTCCAACGGCAGCCAACCCGGAGCACGGATGTTTGCATCGACGATCTTGCCGTTGGATCCGTTCGTGATGTCGAACAGCTGGTCCAGCCGGATGATCGACGGGAAGATCGCGGCCATCGCGAGGGTGACGAGGGCGAGATAGAGGCCTTCGATCCGCAGAGCGGGGAGTCCGAGCAGCATGCCGACCAGGAAACACAGAGGAATCACCACGAGGAGCGTGCTCAGGTAGCTCCAATTCTGATCCTGGACGAGATACGCCGTCGCGTAGGCACCGAGTCCGAAGAAGAAGCTCTGACCGAGCGCGATCTGGCCGGTGAACCCGACGATCAGCTGTAGACCGAGGATCGCGACGATGAAGGCGATGGCCTTGTTGAGTCGAATCAGGGAGAGGTTGTAGTCGTTGTCGAAGAGCGTGATCTGGCCGACGTCGCTGTAGGCCATGGCGACCACGACCAAGCCCACCAGCACCATTCCCCAGCCGGCGAGCCTGTAGTTCCGATGTGCGGTCGTTCCCGTGAGGATCTGTCGTGCGGCCATGGACGTCAGACCCGCTGGACTCGGGCGGTGCCGAAGAGCCCGGCCGGCCGAAGGAGAAGGACCGTGAGCAGGACGACCGCTGCGGCGGCCAGGCTCATCTGGTTCGGGATGAAGGGCACATACTGCACCCCGACGCTCTGGACCAGGCCCACGATGATTCCGCCGGCGAGTGCGCCCCACAAGCTGTCGAGGCCGCCGAGAGCGGCTGCTGCCGAGGAGAAGATCAACACGCGAAGCATGATCGATGGCTCCAGCGACAGCACCGGATTCGCCACGAAAACGCAGGCGGCGAGTGTGCCGACTCCGGCCGCGAGGGCCCAGCCGAACTGGAGCGTGGGACCAACGCGGATGCCGACCAACTCGCTCGACTCCAGGTTCGACGACACGGCCCGAAATGCGAGCCCGATCTTCGTGCGGTTCAGCAACAGGGTGAGGGCGGTCAGAACAGTGATGATCATGCCGACGGTGAAGACCGAGTACCAAGACAGCCTGGCCGTGCCCCAGTCGACGGCGTTGCCGGACGGGAACAACTCGGGAAACCGGAGCGGGTCGAGTCGCCAGATCATCCCGGCGAGACTGTTGACGGCCAGGAACAACCCCAACGTGATGATCACCAGGGGCAAGTGGTCAGCGGGGTCGAAGGGCCGGATCAGGACGCGCTCGATGCCCGCTGCGCCCACGGCCGACAAGATGACCGCGATGAACACCGCTCCCCACATCGGAACGCCCCAGTTGAACCAGGCCGTATAGGCAACGAAGGCGCCCAGCATCGCCATCTCGCCCTGGGCGAAGTTGATGAGCGTGGTGGCCTTGTAGATGATCACCAACGCGAGCGCGACCATCGCGTAGGTCGCGCCATTCGCGAGGCCGTCAAAGAACCGAGCAACGAGTAGTTGGGTGTCCATCTCGATCACATCCCCAGGTATGCCCGGCGGATGCTGTCCTCCCCCAGGAGATCTTGGGCGGCCCCTTGGATCGTGATTTCGCCCGACTCGAGCACGTAGCCGCGATCAGCGATCCCGAGGGCCAGCTGGGCGTTCTGTTCGACGATCAGCACCGTGACACCTTGCTCCTTGTTCAGCGCAGCGAAGCGTTCGAAGAGATCGGCCACGATCATCGGGGCGAGTCCGAGCGAGGGCTCATCGAGTAGGAGCAGGCTCGGCCTCGACATCAGCGCCCGGGCAACGGCGAGCATCTGCTGCTCGCCGCCCGAAAGCGACCCGGCGGCCTGCGTCCGGCGGTCTTTCAACACCGGATAGGTGTCGTACCAGTGATGGAGGTCGTCTTCGACTTCGTTGTCCTTGCGCGTGTAGGCCCCGACCATGAGGTTGTCCTCGACGGATAGTTCGGGGAACGTTCCGCGCCCTTGTGGCACGTGGGCGACACCCATGCGAACGATGTCGGCACTGGATTTCCCCACCGTTTCGGTGCCGTCGAGCAACACCGATCCCGCGGTCTCGATCATCGCGGAGATCGCTCGGAGCGTCGTGGTCTTGCCGGCGCCGTTGGCGCCCAGGACGACCACCATCTCGCCGTCGTTGACGTGAAAGTCGACGCCGTGCAGCACTTGCACAGGCCCGTAGCCGGCAGTGAGGCCCTTGACGTCGAGCACTCTACGGGTCATGTCGGCGTTCCGAGATACGCGTTGATGACGTCGGAATTCTCCTGGATCTCGCTGGGCGTGCCCTCGGCGATCTTCGATCCGAAGTCGAGGACGACAACGCGATCGGAGATGCCCATCACCATCCCCATGTGGTGTTCGACCAACAGGATCGTGAGGTTGTAGCGGTCCCTGATTCCCGTGATGACATCGGAAAGCACGGCGACCTCGGAATGGGTGAGGCCCGTGGCTGGCTCATCGAGCATGAGCAGCTTGGGCTTGCCGATGAGTGCCCGCGCCAGCTCGATTCGCTTCATCGTGCCGTAGGGCAGGCCCGCACAGGGCTGGAAAGCAACGTCGGCAAGTCCGAGGTCGCCCAGGATTCGAAATGCCTCGGTGCGCAATGCCCGCTCTTCTTGGGCCAGCCCGTAGCGGACCATCGCCGAGAAGAAGTTCTGCTTGCTCTGGGTGTGGGCGCCCGTCATCACGTTGTCGAGCACCGTCATGCGCGGCCACAGCGCCAGGTTCTGGAAGGTGCGGTACACGCCGAGACGAGATATCTCGTGCGCGGCCTTCGTCAGGAGATTGGTGCCGTCAAAGGTAATCGAACCGGCCGCGGGGTCGTAGATGCGGCTCACGACGTTGAACAGGGTGGTCTTCCCGGCTCCGTTGGGCCCGATCAGGCCGAGAACTTGGCCGTCGTCGATCGAGAAGGTCAACCCATCGAGCGCGGTGACGCCACCGAAGCGCACTGTGATGTCATCTACGCTGAGAAGCGCCAACGGTGTCCCCTCCGCTTGTCCGGTGACATCCCGTGGGCTGCCACCGGACTCGTCGGATCACGGATTCGCAGTTGCGAATCCTCTCGGCCTAGCTGCCGACGGAGCCGGTGGTTCCTTCGGCGGAAATGAGCTCGGAAATCGGATCGAAGGTGAGGGCGTCACCATCGACGATCACCTGTTCGATCCGAGCGCCTTCGACTGTGTAGGCATCGTTGACACCGTCAGTGATGTTCCTGATGCCATCAAGCAAGTAGGGGTTCTCGATGTCGAGGTTCCAGGCCGAGGCCATTGCGGTCACCCGGTTGAGCTGCCCATAGTTCTCGACCGCATTGCGCAGCGTCTGCTCGACGACGTAGCCGAAGATGATTCCCGTGCTCTGCGACCCGACCTCGGAGAGGCCGGCAGCAGCCAGGATTTCCGTGCCGAGCACGATCGCCGCATCCTCGGCGTAGGCGGGGTCCGTGAAGTTCTTGACGTTGTTTGCCATACGAACCGCAGAACCCTCCGCAGCGAGCGTGGCTGCTGCTTCCTGCACGGGGGCGAAGAACGCGGCAAGGTTCGAGCAGGTATTCGACATGTAGAAGGTCGGCCGCCAGCTCGACCCCGCTACGCCACCCACCGACTGCGGGCAGAAGGCCGCCGTGGAGCCGAAGATGAACACGTCGGCCTCCGACGCGATCATGTTGGTCATCTCGTTGGTGATGTCGGGAGCCGCTTGGTCGTGCACCTCATTGGCGACGAGGTCGATCAGACCATCGGCGGCGCAGGCTTCAACACCGGCCTGATAGGCCTTGCCGAAGTCGTTGTTCATGAAGAGGCCGGCGACCGTCACACCTTCACCGTGTTCGGCAGCGGCATCCTGGCACCAGAGGTTTGCTTCCGTGCTGTAGGCGATCAGGCCACCGATGGTCCACGGGAAGTTGACCGGATCGCCCCAGGCGGGGAGACCGGTCGAGTTGAACAGCTGCGGAACGCATGACTCGGCGAGATTCGGGCGGACTGCGCCGTTATTGGCCGAGCCGATGATGTAGGCGAAGCCGAAGAGGTCCTCGGTCTCGAGCATCTCTTCGACATTGGCGACGGTTCGACCGGCTTCATACGCGTCGTCGCGCGCCACGAGGACGAGGTCCTTGCCCGCGATCGGGTCGTTGGCGTTGACGTAGTCGAAGTAAGCCTGCATGCCATCAGCGATCGGACCGAAGGCAGCGAGTTGGCCCGACTGCGGCAATGAGATGCCGAGACGGATCTCGTCGCCGTCGACTCCCTGCGTCGCCGACCAGTCATCCGGGCAGGCAGTGAGGTCCAGGGACGTTCCCGCCGCGATCTCGACCACGCCTTCGGTCGCCAGGCTCGATTCACCGCTCGAGCCGCCAGCGTCGCCGTCAGAGGCATCATCGTCGCCGCACGCGGCAGCCAGAAGTGTGAGGGCCAGCAGAGCGGCCAGCAATCGAAACCCGGATCGTTTCATGTGTCGATTCCTCCAAAGGAAAGTCAAGCGGAGACTAGCAACAACGTTCAGTTCGCTCCGCGGCAACCGCCGATGAACTCGCGCTGAATTTCAGGAGAGATCGAGGCCGGCCAAGGAACCTTCATCTCGCCAGTCGGCGATGAGCGAGAAGAACTTCATGTTGCCCTTGCCGTAGCTGCCGTTTTGCGCAGCCCGTCCCGAAGGCTGACCCTCGTTGTTGTAGTAGCCGGGGGTGCAGCTCTCCTGAAACGCGGCCGTGTCACGTGCGCTGGAGATGATCTCCTCCACCCAGGCATCCTCGGCTTCTGACGTGACCTCGACCCGATCGACACCCTGCTTCGTCATCTCGCCGATGACGTGGGCGATGTGCACACTCACCTCGTCGAGCATGTGCGGATAGTTCGCCGTAAACCCACCTTGGGTCTGGCTCACGATGAAGCAGTTCGGGAAGCCATGGCTGAAGATTCCATGCAGCGTGCGGACGCCGTCGTCCCACTTGTCGGACAACATCAGGCCGTCGCTTCCGGTGAGGTCGCAGCCCGAACGCCGGGTGTAGCTGGTGCCGACTTCGAACCCCGTCGCGAAGATCAGACAGTCGAGCTCGTACTCGGTGCCGTCGACGACGATGCCCTTCTCGGTGATCTTGTCGACACCGCGACCGTCGGTGTCGATGAGATGCACGTTGGGCCGGTTGAAGGTGGCGAGGTAGTCGTCGTGGAAGCACGGACGCTTGCAGAACTGGCGATACCACGGCTTGAGCGCCTCGGCGGTGTCGACATCGGCCACCACCGCATCGACCCGCGCTCGGATCTCGTTCATCTTGGCGAAGTCGGCGAGCTCCATTGTCTGCCCGAGACTTGCCGCGGAGAAGTCGCTGTTCGTCTTCTTGGCGATCTCGATGAACTTCCCGATGATGCTGGTCCATCCGTCCATCACCAGGTCCTTGTCGGTGAGACCGCCGGAGAGGAGCGTGTTGAAGTTCTCCATGCGCTCGCGATGCCATCCCGGTTCGAGTGTGCTCACCCATTCAGGGTCGGTCGGCGTGTTGTCGCGCACATCGATGGACGACGGGGTGCGCTGAAACACGTGGAGTTCGGCCGCGGCGGCACCGACGTGGGGCACACACTGCACGGCGGTGGCCCCTGTGCCGATGATCCCGACGCGTTTGCCCTCGAGCCCGGCGAGGTTTCCGTCGGGGTCACCGCCGGTGTAGCCGTAGTCCCACCGGCTGGTGTGGAAGGAGTGGCCCGCAAAGGAGTCGATGCCTTCGATTCCCGGAAGCTTCGGACGATGCAGCGGCCCGCTCGACATGATGATGAATCGGGCACGGATGGCGTCGCCCTGGTTGGTGCGGACAGTCCATCGGCGCGTCGACTCATCCCAGTCGGCGGAGGTCACCTCGGTTTGGAACAGCGCGTTGTCGTAGAGGTCGTAGTGCTCTCCGATGGTGCGACTGTGAGCGAGAATCTCCTTCGCCTTGGTGTATTTCTCGGCCGGCATGAAGCCGGTCTCCTCGAGCAGCGGCAGGTAGATGTAGCTCTCGATGTCGCACATCGCTCCGGGATAGCGATTCCAATACCACGTCCCCCCGAAGTCGCCGCCCTTCTCGATCACGCGCACATCCGTGATGCCCGCCTCGGCGAGCCGCGCGCCGGCGAGGAGCCCGCCGAAGCCGCCACCGACGACGACGACTTCCACCTCGTCGGTCAGCGGGTCGCGTTGCACCGCCTCGTCGATGTAGGGATCGTCGACGTAGTAGCCGAAGTCGCCCTTCACTTCGATGTACTGCTCGTTGCCATCGCCTCGCAGCCGCTTGTCGCGTTCGAGTCGGTACTTGTCGCGAAGGGCCTCCGGGTCGAAGCCGAGCTCTTCGGAGGGCGTGTCGATCGTGGTCATGGTCGTTGTGCTCCGGTGAGTTGAGTGACCAGCGCGGCGAGGCCGGCTGCGGTGTGGGTGACGAACTCGTCGTCGTGGTCTTGATCGCCATGCTCGATCCAGGTCAGGACCGACTGCACAAGCCATCGAAAGGTGAGCTCTGTGGCCCATCGACGCAGGTGAGGGGCAACGTTGGCGCCGAAGGCCATGTCGGCCACATCGACGATGACCGCCATGAGCGCTCCGGCGTAGGCCGCGAACTCCGGCTCGCGTTCTGCGTGCACGAACAGGAGACGGTAGCCGTCGGGGTCGATCCGAGCGGTCGTCAGGTGGGCGGTGGTCGCCGGGTCGGCGACGTCGGTCGAGAGCGCAGCGGTGAACTCGTCGCGCAGCGTTGCCGACACCCGCTCGAGAATCGAGCGGTACAGCCCCGCCTTGCCGTCGACATGGCGATAGACGAGCACCTTCGTCACGCCCGCTTCCGCAGCGACATCAGCCATCGAGGTCTGTGCGTATCCCGTGCGCCCAAACGCACGGGCCGCGGCGCGCTCGATCGACTCGAGACGCTCAGCAGCGGGGAGCAGGCGGCGGTTGTCGGACGGGGCCATGGTGCAACCGAAGTGTAGGCACAACTGTGTACTCAGTGGTAAACACCACTCGCGGTGTCAATCGGCCTCAGCGTGCTCGCGGGCGGCCTTCGCCAGCTCACGAAGCTCGGCCCGTTCGCTGTCGCTCAGCACCTCGAGGTCTCGGGCGTGCAGTCGATCCGTATGAGCCTCGATCTCGTCGCGCACGGCGCCGAGATGCGACACGTCGGGGAACGGCTCGGCATGCCCGAACATCTTCGCGGAGAATGCCGCGGGGCCGGCCAATATGGCTTCCAGCCCGCTGACACCAGCGGCCTGCACCGCCACGCAGTGACGGGAGAAGCGCAACTCCCGCATCGCCTGCGCCAACTGGAAGGTGCGGCCGGCACCCGCCGGTGCGTTCACGAGGTCGCGCCAGCCCACGAACAGGGGAGCGTTGGCCGGATCCGCCCCGTCGACGACCGGCTGGAGCAGTTCCCCGAGCCGAACTGCACCATCGAACTCGCCCAGGTGGTCGTTGCCCCAAGCAGCGCAGATGTCGGCCCAGATGGCTGCTCCCTCGGCGGGCGCGATCATCGCCCTGCCTTCCGTGACGAGCGAGCGCACCATGCCCTCTTCCCAGAAGAAGGCCGCTCCGACGACATTGTCGACCGGGCAGTCGCCGAGCGCGCCCCAGCGGCCGACCGCGTACGCCGGGAAGCCTTCGGGCATGCCACGACGGGCGCCCTCCTCCATCGTCGATTCCGCCATCAGCCAGTGCATGGCGAGCATGCCGATCGAGGCACGCAAGCTCCGGGCAACCGTTATCGAGTCCACGACGCCACTGTCGCACGCCCCAGCAGCCCCCAGAGAATCAGTCGAACGGAAGGTCGAAGAGCTTGATCGCGTTGCCGCGCGCCAACTTGTAGACCTGCTCGTCGTCGAGGTGCCCGAACAATCCGTGAGCGACCTCCTTGGACCGCGGGAAGGTCCCGTCGCTGTGCGGGTAGTCAGTCTCGAACAAGACGTTGTCGATGCCCACCTCGTCGAGCAGCTTCATGCCGGCGCTGTCCTTGAAGAAGCAGCTGTAGACCTGCCGGTAGTAGTAGTGCGACGGCGGCTCGGGCAGCCGATCCTCACCCTGCGCCCACATGTGGGTGCTGTAGTTGTCGTCGGCCCGTTCGAGGTAATACGGAATCCAACCGATCTGACTCTCGGCGTACATGAGCTTGAGTTGTGGATGACGAACGAGCACGCCGGAGAACAAGAAGTCGATCATCGACGCGGCGCTGTTGGCCGAGATCATCGCTGCGGTGACGATGGTGGGGGCGTCGTCGGCCGGCTTCACCGTGCGGGTCCCCGAACCGATGTGCATGCAGATCACCGTGCCGGTCTCTTCGCAGGCCGTGAAGAACGGCTCCCAATAGCCGCTGTGGATCGACGGCAGCCCCAGCCAGGCAGGCAGCTCCGACCACGCCACCGCCTTGACCCCGCGAGCTGCGTTGCGCCGGATCTCTGCCGCGGCGAGATCGGCATCCCAGAGCGGCACGAGACACAACGGCAGTAGGCGGCCGCCGGAGTCGCCGCACCATTCGTCGACCATCCAGTCGTTGTAGGCCTCGACGCAGAGCTTCGAGAGCTCCATGTCCTTGCGCTCGGCAAACAGCTGGCCGCAGAAGCGCGGGTAGTTCGGGAAACACAGCGAAGCCTCGACATGGTTCGCGTCCATGTCGGCGAGCCGGGCCTTGGGCTCGTAGCAACCGGGGCGGATATCGTCGTAGGTCACGCCCTGCATCGTCACCTCGGCAGGGGGCGTGCCCGCACAGGCGATCATCTCCTTGATCTGGTAGCGGTGATCTTCGTAGTGCCACCAGGCCGCCATCTTGTCGCCACTTCCGGGGGACTCGACCCAGGCGCCGTCGACGAGTTTCATGTCGCCCTGCGGCGCGATCACGATGCGCGGACCCGCGTCCTTGTATTTCGCGGGCAGCCGGTCCTGCCACACACCGGCCGGCTCGACGACGTGGTCGTCGACGCTGATGATCTTCGGGAAGTCAGCCAGATCGGTCATGACCAGACCGTATCTGACGGTGTGTCAGGTCCGGGAGTCCGGTCAACCCGAGGGAATCGTGAACGTGAGGTGGTGACTCAGGTCGCCCATCTGGTCGACGAACATCACTCGGGTGTCGAACCACCAACGGCCGTCGATGCGATGGAACGTGTCGTCGTAGTGCCCGGTGATGATGATCTGCAGCGGCAGGTCGTCCGTTGCCTGGGTCACCGTGTAGTGCGACCGCGACGAAGCAGTCCCCGCATCGTCATCCACGCGGATGGTGGCATTGGTCGTGACGTGCTTGGTTTTGGGCGTGCCGTCGCCGTAGATGCGAACCCCGTCATACATACCGCGGACGGCAGCACTGCCCTCGTGAATCGCGTCGGGAGGGGCATCGGGAATCGGGCTGATGCGGCCATGGGCGAACAGGGCGGCAAGCTCATCGAGCCGTCCACCGTCGATGCATTCGGCATAGGCGTACAGCAGGTGTTCGATCTCGCGCTCGCTCGCAACCATCGGCCGACTCTAGACCCTCCGGGCCGCACCCCTCGACGGCCGCCGATCTCTCAGTTCGCGGTCATGAGCCACGCCGCGACCGCAGCGCCGAGCTCCCACGCGGCCTCGAGGTCATCGGCGCTCGGCGGCCCGATCAACGAAAGCGGGGCTTGCGCCGGTCGCCAACGAAGACCGGTGGTGATCCGTTCAATGCCGGCGATCGCTCCGGTGGTGTCGCTCTCACCGTGCACCCACAGGCCGAAGGGACGCCCGGCCGTGAGGTCGAGCGCGTCGTTGTAGGTGGTATCGAAGAAGTGCTTCAGTGCTCCGCTCATGTAGCCGAGATTCGCCGGCGTGCCGAGCAGGTAGCCGTCTGAGGCGAGGACGTCCGCTGTCTGGGCTTCCAGCGCCGGCCGCAACACGACGTCGACACCAACAATGCCATCGGCGGTCGCGCCGGCGAGAACGGCATCGCACAGAGCGCGCAGCGTTGGCGTAGGGGAGTGATGGACGATCAACAGTCGCGCCACAGCACCGCCTCGCCGTCCTCGACACCCGATTGGCGGAACCCGACCGACTCATACAGGCCGAGAGCACGCTGGTTCTCGGGGAATGTCGAGATTCGAATGCGGGAGGGTCGAGGGTCGAACGTCGCCACCCAGTCGATGGTCGCTCCCATCAACCGCCGACCGAGGCCCTGCCCCTGGAAACGGGCATCGATGAGGAAGCGGACGATGTTGACCACCGGCGCTCTTGCCACCTCGAAGGGGAAGACCATCACGAACCCGACGAGACGACCGTCCATGACTGCAACTCGTGGATGGGCGTTCCAGATGAAAGCGTCGGCGAACGACTTCACCATCGGGGCTATCAGGTGCGCTTGCTCGTCGGTGACCGCCAGCGCCAGGGCCTCGTCGTAGTTTTCGGGGGTCACGAGCTCGAGCGTGATCACCGGTCAAGACTGACACAACGGCCCCAAGCGCGGCAGACTCGGCCCATGCGCAGTCCACTGCTCGTCGGGTTGGTTGTCCTGCTGCTGGCGGCCTGTGGCGCCGACCCAGAGCCAGACGCGGCCGACCCCGTCGACTTCCCGTCAGTTGTCGCCGCCGAAGCCGCGCTCGCGGACGACGGCACCTGGCGGTTCTCCGTGACGCTCAGCTCCCCCTACGACAGCCCGGAACGCTACGCCGACGCGTGGCGCGTAACGGACCTCGAGGGGGTCGAGCTGGGCGTCCGCATCCTCGCCCACGACCACGCTCAGGAGCAGCCCTTCACCCGCTCCCTAGGTGGTGTGGTGATCGATACCGCCACCGAGACCGTGGTCATCGAGGGTCGCGATCTCCTCAACGGCTGGGGCGGGCCAACCCTCGCCGTGGATCTCGACAGGAGCTGAAGAATGGACAAACCAGTGCAAACAGTCACATGGACGAAAATGGAGGACGGCACCGAGGCCGACTACGTGCAGCTCAACGCAGCTGCACGTGAACACACCCAAGGGGCCTTGGTCGACAATCTGCTCGCGATGCTCGGCAAGCTTCGCGGGCCACTCCTCGGCTATCAGGTGGATCGCCACCAGCACTCGCTGCAATCGGCGACGCGGGCGTATCGAGCCGATGAGTCCGACGATCTGATCGTCGGCGCTCTGCTCCATGATGTGGGTGACGTGTTCGCGCCGGAAAACCACAGCGAGGCTGCCGCTGCCCTCTTGGCACCGTACGTCGACGACAGAACCGAGTGGATCGTCCGACACCACGGACTCTTCCAGGGCTACTACTACTTCCACCACTTCGACGGCGACCGGCACGCCCGAGAGGCCTACTCGACCTCCCCGCATTACGACGCGTGCGTCGCGTTCTGCGCCGAGTACGACCAGAACTGCTTCGATCCCGCCTACGACACGATGGCCATCGATGAATTCGATCCGCTGCTACGCGAGGTCTTCAGCCGGCCGTCGCGGCGGCCGGGAATACCAGGACCGGCTTGGAACTAGGTCAGCCGGGCAGCTCTTCCAGCACCATGAGACCGGATGCGTCGATGCGGATCGGGCTGAAGTCGGCGTCGAGGATCACGAACGCGATTCCGCAACGAACACGCGCATCGGCCGGCGGCGAACAATCAATCGGCGTACCCGACTCGGTGGGAATGAATCGCTGCGGGGTGAAGGCTTCCGTGTAGCTGCCGTCGAAGTTGGACTCCTCGACCATGTCGAACCCCGAGCAGGTCAGATCGAGAGACCCGACCGGATAGCCACACTGCAAAATGACGGCGATGGCGTCGGTCCGAACGGGCATCGCCGATGCGTTGATCACGGTCGGGGTGTCATCGATGGCCACCAGGGTGGGACCGAACGAGCTCAGACCCCAGCTCACGCTGGGGCGCTCGAAGGACAGCGCCGCCGTCTCCTTGAGCAGCGCCGGTTGCGCGGGGTCGCCCTGCTGCATGTAGACGAACTCGCAGCCGATGAGGCAAACGTCGGTCTCGAAGACGAGCAGGTAGTCACGCCGGACCAGAAAGGTCGTCTCCCAGTCGGCCGGGTGCGACGACACCTCGACCACGTCGCAACGGGTGCGTGCGTCGTCGGGGGTGACGATGGGAATCACTGTGGGGCACACGCCGTAGATGGCTACACCCGGCGACGCGGGAGCTATCGACACTGACACCTCGGTCTCGCGGTCGAGATCTCTCGATGGCACGACATCGAGGGGCGGCACCACTCGGTACGACGCAAAGATGATCTCGAGCAGCACGAATGCTGGGTCACCACCGGGATTCGGCGCGACGAGAGCGAGCCGACACCGACTCCCGTCGAGCATCGGCGCGGCGCAGTCGATCGACCCGTCCGACGTGGGGATGTAGCGCTGCATCGTGACGCTCGACGTGTAGCGAGAGCCGTCGGAATCGACCACGGCATCTGTGGATCGGCAGTCGTCGGGCAAGGTGGTCTGGCCTAGGGCGAAGTGACAGAGCTGGACGGTGCGACCGGCCACGTCGGGAATGAGGTTCCACACCTCGACATCGACAACTTGGCCATCGACGAGCTGACTCGGCGGAGTGACGCTGGATCGAGGCTCGGCGTCGAAGTCGTTGATCTCGAAGAGATACGAGGTCGTGCCATCCTCGACGAGGCGGGCACCGATCAGGCAGGTGGCCACAGCACAGTCAACGGTGGAGCCGTCGCCTGCGGTCAGCCACCGAGCGACGGTGAAGGTGCCGCTCAGGCTGAGGGTGTCGGCGCTCAGCGGGCCGAGATCTACACAGGCTCCAGGCGCGCCCGGGGGAGTACTTGAGCCGTCGTCGACGCATTCGACCGCGGTCGCGGTGGCGCCGGGACCAACTCCGGTGAGTGTGACCGTCGCTTCGCTCTCGTCGAGCAGCGCGAAGGCGGGTGTGACGGTCAGGATCGGGCCGGACTCGAAGTCGATGGGCACTGACTCGCGGAAGGTGAACGTGTCGAGGACCGAGGGGGCTCCGCCGTAGACGATCTCGCAGGCGACCAGTGCGCAATCCTTCACGCCATCGGGTGTGCTGATCGTGCGACTTACCGTGGCGGTCAGTACGGGCGGGAGAGGAAGGGCCAGCTCCGACAGCGGGCGACACCACGAAAGTGCGGAGATCGGAGTCGAGTACGGCGCCCCGGTGATGCACTGACCCACCGCCTCGAACACGGCTCCGCCGCCGGCCGCCGAGATCTGGATTTCTTCCAGATGCGTCAGACCGGTCGATGGCGTGACGACGAGCGAGGCCGAACCGGCGGCTGGCATCGCCACGAACACGCTCGCGACGACGGCAGCGGCTGCGACAGCAGCCTTCCATCGTCGACTGAACCGTGTTCGCATCACCCCTCCTCGCCGTGAGATCGTCTCACGGAGAGTCACCACGGTGCAAGATCAACCGCAGCCGCGCAGAAGGTGACACACTCACCGGATGCTGAAGCTGTACTACAACGCAAATTGAAGCAAGGCTCGCGGAGCGGTCGCTCTGCTTGACGAACGTGGCGTCGACTACACGATCCACAACTACATCGAAGACCCGCTCGACGCCTCCGCGCTGGCTGATCTCGTTGCGATGGTCGGCGGCGATCCCGCCGCGATGACTCGAGCAACGCTGCCGGATCCGACCGCGGAGAGTGTCGTCGCTCACCTCGTCGAGAACCCAGGCGACATGCAGCGTCCGATCGCCGTGCTCAACGGCAGGGCCATCATCGGTCGTCCCGCCGAGCTCGTCCTGGAGATCCTCGACTGAGCTCGCCCCCGCTGCTTCACCAGAAGGAAGGCTGAATCAGAGCTGGTCGAGCGCGGCTTCCAGGCGAGCGACCGCCGCGTCCACGTCGGCCAGCTTGTCGAGCCCGAACAGACCGAGTCGGAACGTGGAGAAGTCGTCACCCTCGTCGCAGAGCAGCGGGACACCGCCGGCGATTTGCAAGCCGGCGGCGGCGAACTTGCTCCCGTTCTTCACATCCGGATCGTCGGTGTAGGAGACGACCACGCCCGGCGCCCCGAACCCCTCGGCCGCGACGCTCACGATGCCGCGTCCGGCCAGGAGCGCGCGCACCCGGTCGCCGAGCTCTTGCTGGGCTGCCTTCACTTTTTCGAAGCCAATCGCTTCGGTCTCGACCATCACGTCTCGAAACGCGGTGATCGAGTCTGTCGGCATCGTTGCGTGATAGGCGTGTCCTCCGCTCTCGTAGGCCGCCATGATCTGACGCCATTTGCCGAGGTCGCACGCGAAGCTGGTGCTCTGGGTTTCGGCCAACTTCGCCTCGGCCGCGGCGTTCAACATCACGAGCGCGCCGAACGGCGAGCCCGACCACCCCTTCTGCGGCGCGCTCACGAGCACGTCCACCCCGATGTCGGCCATGTCGACCCAGATCGTGCCGGACGCGATGCAGTCGAGAACGAAGAGTCCTCCGACCGCGTGGGTCGCCTCGGCGACGGCGCGCAGGTAGTCGTCGGGAAGGATCATGCCGGAGGCGGTCTCGACATGGGGCGCACAGACCACGGCCGGTTTCTCGGTCGCGATCGCGGCAATGACTTCATCGATTGGCGCGGGCGCGAACGGCGCGGTGGATCCGGCCTCGGACCGCCGAGCCATCATCACGCTGTGCGACGACGCGATCGACCCCGCCTCGAAGATCTGCGTCCACCGGTAGGAGAAGAACCCGTTGCGGATGACGAGACAGTGCTGGTCAGTCGCAAACTGTCGCGCCACCGCTTCCATCCCGAACGTCCCGCTTCCCGGCACGATCGCCACGGCGTCGGCGTTGTAGACGGACTTGAGGGTGCGACTGATGTCGGTCATCACCGCCTGGAAACTCTGGCTCATGTGGTTGAGCGCTCGGTCGGTGTAAACGACGGAGTATTCGAGGAGTCCGTCGGGGTCGACGTCGGGGAGGAGGCCAGGCATCAGGCTGCTCGCTTCAGATCGGAGGCAGGAGTGGCCCACGATCCCAGATCGACGGAGCCAGTGCCATCACCGGGCGAGGGTGCGACTGAGAACCCGGCGGGAGGAGCCGAGTTCGTCGAGCGAGCCGTAGCAGCCGAGGAGTCGCCGCCCTCCGGAATTGAGGTCGACCGGGCCTCGCCCGTGCAACACCCGATGGTTGTTGAACACCAGAGCGTCGCCGGGGTCGAGGCGAATCTGCGCCATGACCGCGGGCCGGGCGGCGATGTCCATGAACGCCGAGAGCGCTTCGTCGGCCGAGTTCTGCTGCTGCTCGTCGCGGAGATCCAGGACGAGATCGGGGGCATGACGGATCACGTCGAGTTCGCCTGCCGCGTCGAGACCGATGATCGGACCCCCACCGACATAGCGCTGCGAGTCGTTGATGTAGGCGAACGCCCGGTCGGTCGATGTCAGAGATTCGAACGCGTCGGGATGCTCATCGCGCAGCACCGCAGCGGCGTGGTAACCGTCGACCAGCAACGTGTTGCCGCCGCCGGCATCGGCCTGAGCGCACAGGAGTAGTTGCACCCCAGGCGGCAGCCGACGATAGGGGAGATCGGTATGCACTCGCAGCGGGTGGTCGGAGTCGACAAGCGTGTCGGGCTCGTCCTTCGCCACGATGTCCCACTCGGTGCCGTAGTTGGTGTTGTGCACGATTCCGATGAGGTCACTCACCGCCCGCAGACCGCCGTAGGTCGGGGGCACGCCAGTCGTGAGCGTCGCGCCGAACAGAGCCAGCGAGTCGAGCCAACGAAGGATCTCGCGGGGCGAGTTGAGATCGCCGAAGTCGAATCTCGGCAGGTCGCGAGCGAACCCCTCGCTGTCCCACGTGTCGGGCCGGGCGGAGGTGCTGGGCATCAGGTCGCGACCGTATCGGCGCGAAGTCCTACCCACGGCGATCGGCCCGCGTTAGAGTCTCTAACTGATTGTCCGTACATTTGCGGAACCGCGTGACGTCGCGGCGATCACGGCCGAAGGGGACCAGTGACAAGGCTCGGATTCCTACTCGACAGCGACTCCTGCATCGGCTGCCACGCCTGCACCGTTGCTTGCAAGAGTGAGCACGACGTGCCGCTCGGCGTCAACCGCACCTGGGTGAAGTACATCGAAACCGGTTCCTTCCCCAACGTGAGCCGTCACTTCTCGGTCATGCGCTGCAACCAATGCGACGACGCCCCCTGCATGTCGATCTGCCCGACCAACGCGCTCTACCGCGCTGACAACGGCGTGGTCGACTTCAACGACGACAACTGCATCGGCTGCAAAGGCTGCATGAACGCATGCCCCTACGACGCGATCTACATCAACCCCGAAACCAACACCGCCAACAAGTGCAATTTCTGCAATCACCGCATCGAGCAGAACCTCGAGCCCTCGTGCGTCGTCGTCTGCCCGACCCATGCCATCAAGGTCGCTGATCTCGACGACCCCCTGAATCTCGCGACATCGATCATCGCCCGCGAGGACGTGGCCGTTCGCGCGCCAGAACAAGGTACGAACCCGAAGGTCTTCTACAAGGGTGCTGACCAGGCATCCCTCAATCCGCTTCGCACCGCGATCGCCAACGACGGCATGATCTGGGCCGATACCACGCCCGCTCACCCCACCGTGCCCCCCGACAGTGCTGGAGTCGTGGCCCGCACCGCCTACACCACCTCCCATCAGATGACCTGGAAAGAGAAGGTGTCGGGCTATCTCGTGACGAAGGCCATCGCCGCCGGCGTGATGCTGATCGCCGCGCTACTGGTGCTGATGGGGCACAGCAGCGAGCAGGCCGCGGTCGGTGTCGTGCCACCGATGGTCGCCGGAGCCTTCCTCGCCCTCACCGGGGTCTTGCTCGTCGCCGACCTGAAACAGCCTGGCCGTTTTCACTACCTCATCACCCGAGGGTCATGGGAGTCCTGGCTCGTGCGCGGCGCCTACGTGCTCGCCGGTTTCGCGGCGCTACTGGCGGCCTGGTGGGGGGCGGGACTCGCCGACCTACACCAGACCATCGAGATCCTCGCCCTACCGACGGCACTGTTCGCCGCTGGAACCGCGGGCTACACGGCCTTCCTGTTCGCCCAGTGCGAAGGCCGCGACCTCTGGCAGACGCCCCTCCTCCTCCCGACGTTGCTCGCTCAGGCCGTGACCGCGGGCGGCGCGACCTACTCGATCATCGACCTGTTCATGGAAGTTCCTTCATCCGCCGCGGTGCACTGGGCCTTCCTCGGCGGCACCATCGCGACGCTCGCGCTCGTGTGGATGGAGACCGCGGCCAAGGGGACTCCCCACGTGGAGGCAGCCCTTCATCAGATGACCAGAGGCTCGTATGCGACCCGATTCAGGCTGGGTGTAGGCGGCCTGGTCGTCGCCGGCGTGGTCGTGGCCATAGCCCTCGCCCTCACCGATCCGGCGCCCATCGCCGCCGCCATCGCCG
>Ga0315336_1002162_pt1 | contig 31799 bp, 33 predicted proteins | sample ASW5metaG_FD_204512 | JGI IMG/M metagenome (GOLD analysis project Ga0315336, IMG submission 204512) | Ammonia-oxidizing marine archaeal communities from Monterey Bay, California, United States - ASW #5 | ecosystem: Environmental > Aquatic > Marine > Intertidal zone | place: USA: California...
TGTCGATGCCCAGTGAAATGGGAAACTCCGACCCTTTCCAGCCGGTCGTTGAAGTTTGTTCCATAGGGTAATCTCAGCCTGAACGTATTCTGGGAGATATGTATGGACTGGGAAGCAATTGGCGCGTTCGCCGAGTTACTCGGCGCATTGGGAGTCATTGCAACGCTGGCATATTTGGCGATTCAGATTAAAGGCAACACCCGAGCGATCGGCGCGCAAACGCGCCACTCGATATCAGATTTTGCCCGCGAAGTGTCGGCCTTCCGTGCCCAACATGCTGACCGATGGGCGGAGGTGATGGCCATCGAAAACCTAACAAGCGGAGATCAAGAGTTCCTCTTTTGGGTACATATGCAGATGTTTGTATTCGGAGAAACGTATCACTACCAGCACCAACTGGGGTTTATGCCCGAATCACACTGGCGGGGGTTCGTGCGTTTTTTGGCTGAATACACGCAAACTAGGGGGTTTGCCGAATTTTGGAAGGCATCAAGTCACTCGTTCTCGGAAGAATTCTCGGCATGGGTGAATTCCGAGCTGCTCGCGAAAGATACCCCGGTTGGTGAGCGCTAACGCCTATGACCGGAACTGGCCGAAGTTTACTGGATGCGCCTAATTTCAACCGGTGGGAATGTGCTCCAAGTCAGTCATCGCCATCAATAACAAGATTTCGACGGGCTACGACCCAACTCGGACATTTTCGGTTAGCCGGATTCTGGCAGTTGAGTGTTCTTCTTTAGTGGAAGTAACAGCGTCATCCTCATGTTAGGTGTCTTCCTGGATAATTTTGTCGACTAGCTCGGCAAAGCTTGGCCTAAACATGTGCTTACATCCTTGCCAGTATACAATTCCACCGTTACTGGTTAACGAACTGCGAATACCTTCCATGTTGGCTCCCCATGTCTCGCTGTCGACAATTCCGAGTTGATGTTGGTACTGCATATCTTCGAAATGCCGCAGAACTGTCGAGAAAAGGTACGTGGCCCTTAGCAACTCCACGTCGCTCATTTCCTCTGGCGTCAGATTGCCGAGGGTCCGATTTAGGCTTTGCTCATCGTTCGCAATAAAGTGCATCAATGCAATATTGCGATCCGTTCTGTTTTGATGGGCGCTACTGAGCATCAGATTCTTTGCCTGGCGAATCTGAATTGCGAGGTAAAGAAGAGTCGCTAGAACGGCTATTCCGGATACAATTTCTCCGATAGCGCCTAGTTGTTCCCAGTTCACGTTGACACCTAACACCCTGTTACGAATGCAAATTTGATGACAGTGTGCCACCTCCGAGCGAATGAAATGAGCGAGTTCAAATGCATGTTAGATGCTTGTCTCATTTGTCCCGTTGCTGAATGTCTTGAAAGTACGTCGGAAGTTCTGTCGTCTCTAAGAGTGAGTCTACTGAAGCGACGAAATTTTCGTTGAAGGCTGTCTTTCCGATGGAGTTCCACCATCCTCTGCCTTGCTTGTGCTCTTGCATGAAGATTTCCTTGCCTTACCTGAATTGAAAGATATACAAGGGTTGCCAGCACCGCTATAGCTGCTAAAAGCTCCCCAATCGCACCAAGCTCGGTGATCGTCATAGCATCTAACACCAATTCGACTGCAATCTGTCGTGTAATTCGGGCACAGCTTCAGTCTCAACGTGGGTGCATCGATCATAGCCGAAACGTCGGCTGCTGGCCGAAGTTGCTCTGATACCGCTGGATTCAACCGTCGCGAATGGTATCTACACCGGTCGTAGCTGATACGTTCTTGGCCATGGGTGTCTCGATTAACGAATAATGGATATTGGCCGAAATTACTCGGTTGCCTGTGGCCAAGAGGAATCTGGTGTTGTTTCCAGCTTGGCGGCATTTCTGGGAGAGCCAGCGGGATCAGTTTCTCTTGGAACCCGGTTTTGTCGAGGCCGTCGATAATTATTCGGGACCGACAGCGGGCAGATGGAGCGGGAGTGGCGGCAAGCGAGGAACTCCCTCCAGTCAATAGTCGTCACAAAGGATTCGCTGTCTGTTGATGGGCGCTGTGGCTCTTTATGGCTAAACCTTGGCTGACTGCAAAGCGCACCATTGCCGACAGTTGGTATCAGGTGCGCTGGTTGGCGAGAAAGTGCCCATAGCCGTCATCCGTCAAACTGAATAAGCTAAGCCCGCAACTCCGGAGATGCTTATGAAATCACAGTCGGTTGGCAACTGGTTTCAGTTCGTGTCCATGGTGGCGGTCATGGTTGGGTTGATCCTAGTGATATGGGAACTTCGGCAGGCGCGGGAGATTGTCGCCGCCCAGATAGGCGCTGATGCTTTCATACTGATGAGTCAACAATCCGCAGCAGTGATGGGAGAGGATGCCGCGAAGGCTATTGCAAAAGCATGTGGTCCCATTTGCGAGAGATTCGGGAGTGCCATTGGCACTGGCATATCGGGGAATATAGAATCGGCCGTTCTGTTGTAGTTGACTCCTGGAAGACTGAAATCTGTGAATAAAACCTGCATGTATGCACTGCTCGCGTTGTCCCTATTGATGCTGGGTTGTTCTCAATCAGAGAACGAATCGAATTCGGCGCCGGACGCCGCCGAGTCCCAGGCTGAGGCGGCGAGACCCAATATCCTGTTCATCGTCGGCGACGATATCGGCTACGGCGATCTCGGCATCAGTGGCTCGGTGACGCGGACCCCCAACCTGGACGCTATAGCGAAGCAGGGAACGGTCTTCACGAATTTTCATGTGTCACCAGTCTGCTCGGTGACGCGCTCCATGATGCTGACCGGCAACGACCCGATCGAGATCGGATTGGCCGCTTTTGACTACACGGTCTATCCGGCCTCTGAGGGTAAGCCTGGCTACGAAGCGCATCTCACTCGCACCACGGCGACGGTCGCAGAGCTACTCCAGGACGCCGGTTATCGCACCTACACGGTGGGGAAGTGGCATCTGGGTGGCTCTGGCCACGGCGGTGAGGGCCCGCACGAGTGGGGCTTTGATCGTAGTTATGGGCTCTACACCGGCGCAGCGAACCACTGGAACCAGGGCGCGTTTCACTTCGATGCCACTGATCCCGCAATCAAGGCGGTTCTTGCGCGAGGAGAAATCCCGCAGGAGCCTTACTACGAAAACGGCGAGAGCGTGACACGTCCGGACGGCGTCTTTTCAGACGAGCTCTGGACATCCAAGCTGCTGGAATTCATGGAAGAGGGTAAGGACGGCAGCAAGCCCTTCTTTGCCTACGTAGCCTACACCACGGCACACGCGCCGATTCAGGCTCCCGCCGACCTTATCGACAAATACTATGAGCACTACCTCGAGCTCGGCTACGAAGGCCTCCACCGCGCCCGCTTCGAGTCACAGAAACAGCTGGGACTCATCCCGCAGGACGCGCCTCAGCCAGCACGTGAATCGAATCCGCTGCTGGGCGCCTGGTCCGAATTAGAAGACGAAGAGAAGCGCCGCCAGGCACGGTGGATGGCGACCTACTCGGCCATGATGGAGTCGCAGGATCACCACATTGGCCGACTACTCGACTACCTCGAGGAGAGCGGCGAACTCGACAACACGCTGGTCATCTACACGACGGACAACGGTCCCGAGGGCACTGGACTTCGCGGCGACCTTAGCCCGGGCCCCGACCTCATCCGGTGGATGCGCTCCACATACAGTCAGGAGTTCGAAGACATCGGCCAGGGAAATACGTTCGGCTTTATTGGCACTGACTGGGCCGGCGCCGCGAATGGCAGCTTGCGCTGGTGGAAGTGGTTCATCGGCGAGGGCGGCATCCGGGTGCCGTTGATCGTAGTACCACCGAAAAACGAGACCTTCACCCGATCCGGCGAGATGACCAACGAGTACGCCTACGTCAAGGAATTACCGATGACTATGCTTGACTATGCCGGTGTCGATCACCCGCAGACTGAGTTCAAGGGTCGCGAGCTCACACCGCCGTCCGGCGTTTCCCTGCGACCATTCCTCGCGGGCGAAGAAGCGACCCCGCGGACGGAAGACGAATGGGTTGTCTTCGAGCTGTTCGGTAATACCTACGTCATGGCTGGTGACTACAAGGCCATCCGCATGCGGACCGGCATGTATGGCGATGGCAAGTGGCACCTTTATGACATCAAGAGCGACCCTGGTGAGACTCGTCCTCTCGAAGCCGAGCAGCCGGAGCGGCTCCAGAACATGATCGCTGTCTTCGAGTGCTACGCTGAAGAAAAAGGGCTTGTGCCGGTGGCCGATGACTGGAGCCCGTGGAGCGCGCTCTGATGAATCAAACCGCAAAGAGTCGCGCCTTCTTGATCTTCTGTGCGGTAGGCCTCGTGCCGATCGCGCTCGGCTATGGCGCGATGCCATCGATCACGCTGGATGCGCTCTTCGGAATCACCGTCGATACGACGAATCTCACTCACATCATGCGTGCAGTGATGGGGCTCTACCTCGGCATGGTTGTCTTCTGGCTGTGGGCTGTTTTCAAGCCGTCTATGACCGGTCCGGCGCTAGCCGGCTGCGCTGTGTTCATGCTCGGACTTGCCGCGGGACGCATACTGAGTTTCATCATTGATGGCATGCCACACTGGCTGCTTATCGTTTATGCGACCCTGGAGATCGTGCTCGGTCTCGTCGCGGTCATGCTTTACAAGGGACACAGCTCATCGACTTCTTGAGGCGTGCACGAGTTCGCGCTGTCGCGAATAAGTCCCCCAACTCAGAGGCCCGAATAGCAGACAGGTGAGTCCGTTTCCGCCATTCGTTAAGTCGCGATCTGAGCTATGCTCAATCATCAGAACCGTGGAAGACGAATAGCAAGAAGGGGGACTCATGTCTATATCGGCCGACGAACGTTCAGCAATTCTCGATCTAATCTCCGAATACGCCTACACGTTCGACGAAGATAGGATTGAGGGAACGGTCAATCTGTTCATTGATGATGGCGAGTGGAGCATCTACTTATCGGGCTCCGATTCGGCGACGCTGAAGGCATCCACAAACGCAGAACGGCGTACCGTATTTCAGGAGGTTCGTTCTGGGCCTATCAACGAAGCGGGGATGCCGCGGCACTTTCAGACAAACACGGTACTCAAACGCCTATCAGCAGATCGAATATCTGGACGGACGATGCTAGCTGCTACGCAGCAACCGTATGACGGATCGCAAGCCAACATACTGTTTTCGGGCGTGTATGAGGACGAGTTTGTGTTGTCAGATGCCGGCTGGCGGTTCGCGGTCCGTCGTGGTCGGCTCGACATATCTTCGTTGTAGACGCCTTTCTCAATCGATAGTCTGAGATTGGCCGTAGGTGCTCTGGTGCGGCTAAATTCGACTGGCGGGAATGAGCACCAAGGCAGTCATCGCTTCTGGTCGTGTCCGTTGTATTTCCCTTGCGGTACGGATTCCGCTATATGCCGAAGTTGTATCTGAACGAAATCCCGTAGATGCGGGGCTCCGACAGAAAGTAATTGCGAAAGTTGCCGGAGGTGTCGTTAGTCAGGTAGTGCGCGTTGACGATCTCGTCATCGGTGATGTTGCGAATCCATGCCCGCGCTTGCCAGCGTCCTGCAGTGTCTTCCAGGATTACGGACGCGTTGTGCTGGTCCCAATCGTCGATTTCGTCACCCTGGGTGTTAAATTCGCGGCCGTAAGACGAATCTTGCCAATAGTAGTCGTAGCGGATGGTCAGCACCCCCAAGCCCGTGGTCCAGGAATGTGCAATTCCAAGACTGATCGAATGGTTTGGGGCAGTTGGCAATTCAGCCCCATCCAGGTCGACGGGTTTCGCATCCGCGACCGCGACACCTTGCGCGGTGAGAAAGCTTCGGCTAAACCAAACTGGAATACCGTTCGGGTAGGTTCCTCCTGCCGGGAAAGTAGCTTCGCCTAACTCCTGTGCAGATTCGACCAAGGGCAGCACTTCTGCGATCGGTGCAACATAACCATCGCCAAGTCCAATATCGGCATCCCGAAGATTAACCAATGTTGAATCGTTTGCCGTTCGATTGAGTGAATCGATGAGGCGCGCGTTCTTGATTTCCGTTTCCAGCCAACCGTATGCGCCTTGCAACAGAAGACCTGGCATAAAATCCGGTCGCCAGATCGCCTCGATCTCCATACCGTAGGTTTTTGCATCGACATTCTCGGTTACCGCGCCAATGCCTAGAGACTGTACTATCTGCAGGTCACGGTGATCATTGAAAAACATCGCGCCATTAAGAAGCAGGCTGCCCCTCATCCAGCGCGACTTCGCACCAAATTCAAATGCGTTGACTGTTTCGCTATCGTAGCTCGGCGCGACCCCTAGATTTACATTTAGGCCACCGGGACGATAGCCTTGACTGAAGAACCCGTACAACATCGCCTCGTCAGTCACTGCCCAGTCGAGCCCGAAGCGGCCGTTTACACCGCTCCACTCATCGTTATCAGGGATTCCTAGTTGGACATTCCCCTCACCATATCGCTGCACAATGGGTACGATCTTTAAGGCCTCGACAAGTTCGATGGGCGTAGTGGCTGCAGCGATTGCTTCAGTTGCGCCGTATAGATCCGCGGCAGCGATGGCCTCGGAAACCGGTTCACCGAAAAAGCTCAGCATCTCGTTGCGAACCCACACAGGAGCCTCGCCTGGAGGAGCGACATTAGTCGCGTTCACGAAGGCAGTAGCCAGTTTGCTTTCCAGCTTATCGTGGTTGTATCGCAAGCCTATCGTCAGTCTCATGCGCTGCGTCAAATTCACGTACATCTCGCCGAATACGGAGTAGTTTTCCTTCTCTTCTTCACCGCCGGAGTTAAAAAATGACGGGTAGGCACCGAGGAGTAGAAGCGTATCCAGCGTATTACCTAGAACGTAGTATTCGCCGAGCTGATCGGATCTGGTGAAACTTGTACCCACCAGAAAGTTGAAACGACCTTCGAGATTGGATCGGGCACGTAGTTCCGCGGTCCATAGTTCACTCTCACCCGCCGCTTGATCGATCGTGAATTCGCGATCAATGACGTTAAGGATGCAGCCTCCCGCTACGCCTGCGCGGCCGCTTTCAACATCGCAAGGGCCGCCACCACGAAGCGCCCCCGCTGGTCCCGAAGGGGCAGACGTAGGCCACAATCCACTGGGATTACCAATTGTGGGATTGAGGCGGTAACCCACGTCCATCCGATAGTCCTGCTGGGAGAGTCTTGAACTCTCAAAATGGCCACCCGACAAATCCACAGTCAGTCGCGGTAGGTCCCATTGAATGCCAAGTAGCCATGCGTCTTCTTCGAGCTTGAAGACAGGAGTGAAGTCTGTGTGTTGCTCGCGCAGGTTAAGGCGGGGGCGTGGAAACGCGTACTGGAGTGTGCTGAAATCTACGATTCCGAGTTGGCCTGCTATTCGCGCGTTAAGCGTGTTAAAGGGATTTACCGGGTCCAGTCCAAACTGATTAGGCTCGCATCCAAGATTGGCAAGGACACTTTGCTTGCACACCTGGTTGGTGATGCGGGTACGCGAGTCCTCCTCGTCAAATCGTGTGAATATCAACCAACCGTTAAGTGAATCTGTTGGGCGCCACTCCGCGGTAATGCGGTACGAATGAAAATCGCGATCGTCTAGATCGTCATCGACGCCAGCAATCTGACTGGATGCAAGATTTTCGGTGTAGCCGTCCCGTTGGAGGAACAGTCCTGCGGCTCGCAGAGCGAAGCGCTCTCCCAGCACTAAATTGGCTGCGCCTTTGATGCGCGTGTGATCGTAGTCGCCGTATTCCAGATCGACAAAGCCCCCGTGGCCGTCGAATGCTGGTCGACGTGTGACGACATTGATTGCCCCTGCTGTTGATGTTTGGCCATATAGGGTGCCCTGTGGCCCCCTCGATACTTCAACGCGTTCCACATCGTAGAATTCGAGCACGCTCACATCGACAGGGCTAATGATGCCGTTGGTATGGATCGGTACTGCTGGTCCTGCCGCGCCGCGATCCCCGCCGTTCGTGATCGCGCCGATACCGCGTATCGTCGGCCTCGCGCTTGCGAAGTTGTCAGGCACGTAGCTGAAATTGGGGACGTTTAGCTGCAAGTCAGACAGAAGGATAATCTGGCGATCAGTTAGTTCCGGGTCGGTAAACGCGGACACTGCGATGGGGACATCTTGCGCGTTCTCTTCGATGCGCTGGGCGGTGACGAAAATCTCCTCGATCAGCGGCTTCTGATCGGAGGAGGCCGGGGCGCACCACAGAATCACGATCGATGAATATAGCCAGGCACCCCAAGTGGTTCGGAAGTGATGAGTACGCATTGCCCTGCTCCGTGAAACAGTTTTTCGATGTTCCTATGTTGTGCCCATTGGTTTCAATAGGCTTTTGGAATTACTGACGGTTTCCTTTGGGTTGAATATATCAATCGAATCAAGGCATTAGCCGATGGATCAATCGTCGAATTTCCCACGCAATCGTTGAGGTGCGGTACGAATAACCAGGTTGTTTGGTCTGAATCGCCTTACCGCTAGATCTGAATAGTCAACGTGATCGGCGCGAATGACCGGAAGTGGCCGAAGTTGCTCTGATACCGCTGGATTCAACCGTCGCGAAGGGTATCTACACCAGTCGTAGCTGATACGCTGGCCCATCCGGCGTGAGTGTGCCCATTCAAGACAGATTACCGAATGATGTAGGCTTCCTCTGTTCATAAGATGAGAAAATCATGAAGTGTCAGCAGGTGTGGATGATAGTAAGTGGCCGAGTTCATGATTAGCTTGCCCGAAGCCGTTGAGCTGTATGCCGAGATTTCACTCGCCCTCGCAGGTTTTGCTGGTATCGCATCCGCGTTGGCAGGTCGTGAACGTCGATTTCGATCCGTCGAGAAGCTGCGCCTCGTGGGCGTGGTTTCACTGTCCGCAGCGGTCCTTGGAGGCAGTCTTGCCTACATGTGCGGGTCAATAGCTGGGTTATCTGAGAGCCATTCCGAGTCTATCGCGGCAGTAGTTAGTCTCTTCCTCACTGCGCCGCTTACGATCCGCATATTTCCCGAGCTTTGGCGGCGGTCAAATGACCCAGATGTGACCGTAGATTCCTGGTCGCTTTACCTTGTCACGGGATTACTGGTGACGGCGATTTTGCTCTACGCCTTTACTGCTCTTGGCCTTGGTGCTGGATGGCAGATCGCACTGGCGTTCTCGCTCCAACTAATGCACGGCATTTGGCTTTTCTTCCTACTTCTTACTCGACCTAATTGAACCTTGCTGTCCGATAGGTCGTTCGCCCAATCTGAGAATCTGCGATAGCCTCCAGCACACCGTTTGAGGAGAAAATCATGGATCTCATGTCTTTGGCCCAGCTTCTGGGCAATTTCGGGGAGTTTTTGGGCTTGTTCGCTGTTGTCGCGACGCTCGCGTATCTCGCGATTCAAACCCGCAGCGCGAAGGAGGTTGCGCTGGCGCAGGCGCAGCGAGAGTTTGTTGTGGGCCTCAACAGCGTGTGGTCACGGCTAGAGCAGGACCGCGAGCTTCTGCGCTTGGTCAGAATAGGAATGAATGACTGGCGAGATCTCAAAAAGAACGAGAAAGCCGCCGTCCACGCCCTTTACTCTCAACTGTTTGCCAACTACTCGGCGGTAGTGGGGCAACAGAATCTCGAAGGCATTGAGGATTTCGTGAAGGTTTGGGAGGACGTTCTTCTGGGGATCTTGCTTTGCCCTGGCGGTAAAGCCTGGTGGGAGGAGGCGCAGTATCTCTATGACCCGCCGTTGGTTGCCCACCTAAACACGCGTTTGGAGGCTTCTGCCGATCTTCCACCGAGTTGGGTTGAGGGACTGACTTTCTGGACGACTGAAGACGCTGACTTCGCGAAGCAATAATGGGAAAGGAGGTAGATGCGCGCTACTACAGTGTTTGAATGAGGCTAGTGACTGAAGTTGGCCGTTGTTTCTCGGTTGCGCCTTAATCTAGGCGTCTCGAATGGGTTCTACATCAGACGAATCTTCCTAGCCGACTAACCTGACCAATTCGTGCCCTTTTCTGACGTTCGCTCATAGCGTTGTGTAGTGTAGCCTTTCACAATATCGAAAGACGCAGGCCATTGATTTGTCAGTGCCCCGATACAGGAGGTAAATGTGCGGACACTCTTGCTGCTTTGGGATGGGGGTGGGAACGTACCCCCAGCATTGTCGTTGGCATCGTCGTTAGTCTTGGAGGGTCACGAGGTCTACGTCGCTTGCCACGACAGTCTCAAGAGCCAGATACAAGGAAGAGGCCTGAATTATCTGAGTTATGATTCGGGTTATGTCTACGACCCTTCACTTCGCGAAGATTTCGAGAAGACCCAGGCAGCAGCTCAACAGGGTCTGATTTTCGGTAGTGATTACTATCACGAAGCAACGCGATTACTCGCGGAAGTACAACCCGAGGTTGTGTTGGTCGACGGAATGTTGTCCTATGCGGTGAAAGCATGCCTTGACTCACCAGTGCCTACAGTAGCTCTCTGGCATACGTTGTACACGTTCATTGCTGGTGGCCCACACGCGGCCTTCTTCGACCCGGTCTTGGCAAAAGTCAACGTCACGGGTACTCCCACCGGATACGCTACATACAGAGACTTACTTGAAGCCGGAAACGCTGTTTTAGTCTTTACGTACAACGGTTTCGACGATCTCGGGAACAGCACTGCGGATAATGTATTGTTCGTGGGACCTTTGCGGGAAAGCCATGAAGTATCCAGTCGTCCTTCTGAGGCGCCATTCGTTGTGGTCGCCCTGAGTTCAGTATTTACCAATCAAGGTGCTGTTCTATCCGAACTTGCTACGGCCTTGGGGCGTCTTGAGGTCGATGCCCTCATAACGACTGGACGGGGTGTTGCACCTGATGAAGTTGTCGCCTTTCCTAATGTCAAAGTCCGTCAGTTTGTACCGCATGATTCTGTGCTTCCTCACACTGATCTCCTGATCACTCATGCTGGATGCGGTACAGTCATGGCTGGTTTGAAATACGGCGCACCTATGCTCTGCCTGCCGAACAATGGAGATCAACCGCTTATTGCGTCACGCGCTAAAGAACTCGGCCTAGGACTAACGATGGATCAGCATTCGCCGGCAGACAGCTTCGCCCCGATTGTGAGGTCCATGCTGGTTGATAGCGAGCTAAAGAAAACTGCGCGCGATGTGGCTGATACGGTGTCTATGCACCCAGGAATCAAAGAGGCATTGGCAATGGTCACTTCCGTTGTATCGACGTGAGTGCAACGTCTCGTTCTGGCCGTAGTTGCTCTGATACCGCTGGATTCAACCGTCGCGAATGGTATCTACACCAGTCGTAGCTGATACGCTGGCCCATCCGGCGTGAGGGTGCCCAAAGCAGAAGTTCACGAGGGTCTCGAGGCGATAGGCCGGTCGGCATTGTCCATGCCCGCGATACATTTCCAAGAGCCATCTGGCTGTTTCCGCCAGACGTCCATGAATTTACCAACTTCACAGACCTCATTACCGTCAGACTTGGTGAAACGCACCGACCAGGTGCCCATCCCAACCGCCATATCCCCCGAAGATGCCGCCTCGACCCGGGTCGCAAGAATTTCGAATGAAACATCCTTGTTTCCCATCACTTCTTGCATCGGGTTCTGCATAATGGCCTCCCGTCCCTCTTCGAACGGAGCATGGGCCGGTAACCAGACGGCATCGTCAGTGAGGAATGACGCGTAACCGTCTCGCCCAGCTTTACCCGGCATCCTGTTTGCCGTATTCCAATCACGCAAGACCTCTTCAACTTCCAACTTCGCTTGTTCCTGCTTATTCATCCTGCTCCCCTAATAACTTCTGTCACCGGCTCAAGATAGTCCCGTATCAGGTGCCTGTTTCCTCCAGCTCCTGTTCAATTCGGGAGTCAAACATGCCTTGGTCTTGCATAGCGGCCAGGACCTGCTTGCTGGTCTCCACGAAGCACTCTGCATCAGCCTGAGAGTGTGCATCCGAAAAAAAGATGGTGTGCAGATCTGGAATGTAGACGCCTAAATGGCGCATGTAGTTGCTGTATACCACGTTGCGCAACGTGTGAGCCGGGTCTTTGGCGCTGCGAAAATGGCTGAATGGCGTTTCGCCCATATAAGGCATGAACCAGGAATTCTCACCAATCATTTTCGCAGCAATGCCCTTTTGCTCTGACCACTGGTTGAGTTCATGCTTAACTTGCGCAGTGAGATTGTCCATGCGCGTATAGATTTCCGGATTGTCGCGCAGGTGCCGCAACACTGCTGCACCGACGGACATTGTGATGGGATTACCGCTGAACGTACCGACGGAGAAGACTTTGCGGTCACTTGAATCCTGGGCAATATCACCGGATGAGATATACGATTGCATAGCCTCAATAGAGCCGGCCACCGCACCAGCCGGAAAACCGCCGCCCATGACCTTTCCGTAAGTCGCGATGTCTGGCGTAACCCCAAATTTGGCCTGCCCACCACCATAGCCACAACGAAAACCAGTGATCACTTCGTCGAATATCAACAACACGCCGCATTCACGAGTAACCGCACGCAGCTTCGTTAAGAAATCCTGCATGTTGACAGGGTACCCGCTGGGAACCGGCTCGATGATGACGGCGGCGAGTTCATCCTTGTGCAGACGGATGCGTTCAAGGCTCTCGTCACTGTCAAAGGCGAGTTTGAGCACGTTGTCGACGACATTGTCTGGAATACCGTTGCAATCAGCGGTGGACGTCGGAGAGTCCATGGGACCACTACCGGATGTAATCGGGCTGCCGATCAATGCCGTGTCGTGCACGCCATGATAGCCACCTTCGAAGCTCGCAATCTTGTTTCGATGTGTCGTTGCGCGGGCAATCTTGATCGCTTGCATGGTGGCTTCTGTGCCAGAGTTGCAGAAGGTCACCCGTTCGGCACAGGGAACAGCGTCGCACATGAGTTCAGCCATTTCGACTTCGGGCTCGCTGGCAATCGCATAGGTTGTGCCATTAGCCACAGCCCTAGTTGCAGCTTCGATTGTGACGTCCGGGGCGTGGCCCAGAATCAACGGGCCATAACCCATTGTCATGTCCAAGTACTCGTTACCGTCAACATCCCATATTTTCGAACCTTTGCCGTGATCTACAAAAATGACGTTAGCGGGGAATCGATAGGGGCCGGTTACAAAGGATGACAGCAGTGTTTGCTGGGCGCGTTGCAGAATGGCGTTTGAGTTGGGGATTTTCTTTGAGGTTGCAGCAAACAACTCGTCGTATCGGATCATCGTGTGGAACTCCCGTTTGGTTGGCTCGGTAGAAAGTGGTGCCACCATACGATTTCAACTCGATTGTAGATTGACACTTCACGCCAGAGTATTGACACTTTGAGCCAATATTTGGTGCGAACAAACAACCAAAAAACCTCGCGAGGTATCTATGTCGAACACTGCACCGGCCACAACCGTGTTGACACGTTGGCTGGTCGATTATCTCGAACAGCACGATCTCATTGAGCTACAGGAGCTGATTGTGGCTTTGGGGTTACCGAAAAATGCACCGACGAAAGTCCTGCACCATCTGGCGTTGCCACAATATTTGAGTTTGCTCAATATGGCCGCAAATCGGCTGGGTGACGACAATCTCGGGCTGACACTGTCTGGACTGACTCCGGATGATGCCTTTGGTGCGCTAGGCATGATGATGAGGCACACAGCGACCCTGCGTGAGTATTTTCAGTCGCTCGACCGTTTTGGCCTGTTGTTCTCCAATGCTATGGGTTTTGCCTTCATCGAGGACCCCATCAGTAGTCGTGTTGAGTATCGAATACTGTTGCCGACAGACGAGGACCCTCGTCAGGACAATGAATATACCCTGGCCGTGGTGGCTCTTTTGATCAGAAGGTTCGTAGGGCAAGACTGGTTAGCATTGCGGGTGAACTTCTCTCATTCTCGACCAGAGGATACCCACGCTCATGACGCTGTCTTTGGCGAGTCTGTCTACTTCGACCAGGCAGTGAACAGCGTCGTTTTCGACAGTTCGATCCTGAGCACGGAGATAAGCGATGCCAATCCTCGCTTACTGACTTCGTTGAGGGAGCATGTTGAACGCAGTCTTACTAATCTTAAACGGCAGGATAACTTGATCAGCCAGGTTCGCTTTTTCATTGCCACGACGTTGAGCACCAGTGCCTGCAGCGTCGAGAATGCGGCAAGACAGCTGCTCACCTCAAAACGCTCGATGACAAGACACTTGGAACAACTTGGGACCAGCTTTCGTGCAATCAGGCAGGACGTCTTGATCGAAATGTCGAAGAGCGCGCTTGCTGAAACGAACTCCAGCGTTATCGAAATTGCCCTGCACCTTGGATTCTCTGAAACAAGTTCATTTGATCGAAGTTTCAAGAAACTTACTGGCCAAACGCCGGAGCAGTATCGGCGTTCGTCGCAGGACCGAAACCCTCAACTCTAGTGTTCTAGCCTCCCTACTGCTGATGATCTCGCTGTATTACGTAACACCAGTTAGTAGATTGTGCGTCAAAAGTTTTGTTGAAAGTATAGGAGGACGAATGACAGCTATTGGCCGTTGTTTCCCAGATGCGGCCAAATTCAACCGCCTGGAATGGGTACACGAGCAGACGAATCTATCGGGCAAGTCAATCCGTCAAAAACGTGCCCTTATCGGACAGATTCTTTTGTTGCCCTAGTTACTAGCAGGACGAACTGAAGACCTGATAGTACTAGGTACGCCACAAGTCCAGACACATAAGCCGCTACCTGATTGACTACCGACGTGGCGCCCAGCCCAAGTAAAACCACAGTCGCAGACAATGTGATCAAGAATGTTCTACCCACAGCGTTGCCAGCTCTGTCATCAGGGTCAGTCGAAATCAGTCTCCTTGCAATTGGTGCTCTAAAAATGAAGAACCCAAACGCAAAGAGTGCCATAGCGACGCTGGATATAGTCCAAATGTACCATTGGGAAAGGGCATAGAAGTTTAGAGCTATTGGAAGAAGGCACAGCAATATCGTGCAGAGTGATATAGCAAGTAAGTTTTGAAATCTAAATCGAGCTTTGTCGTCCCAGTCCCAATCTTTTCCGAGCGCCGCAATTACGCCGCTAAATCCAGCAAAGGCTGTGGTGATTTCGGCCAGTACAAGAAGAGCTTCAAATGGTTGCATAGAAATCTAACACTCCTTGAACGGAAGCCGGGAGCCGTCTAAACCGGGTCTAGCGTGATCAAAATTGAGGCCCATTCACCGCTCCTATCAAGAGCTTAGGAGACATTACACTAGCCTACGTATCCCGACAAAAGCTGACAGTGATTCGAGGGTAAATATCCTAGCGAGAATGACTGAAGCTGGCCGATGTTGCACCGCTGCGCCCAAACTCAACCGGCTCGAATGGACACCAAGGAAGTCATAGATTAGGCAGGCAGCGATCCGAGCAAAATGTGCCCATTCAAGACAGATTGCCGGTTGGTGTAGGCTTTCTCCATCACAGGAGGAAGACATCATGGATCATCAGGCTTTCGCTCAGTCGCCAGGCAACTCAACGAGCGACCAAGAAAAACGTTAGACTTCGAAACACCAGCACAGCGATTTAGTGCTTGTGTCGCGTCCACCGGTTGAATCAGCAGCCCATTCCGGTCGTTCAACCATGAACACTTGCTCTAGCGCCGCCGATCCGTAGAACGTGGAAACTCCACGCTAAACCTACTCCAAATGCGAGGTGCGTTAGCAGTGCCCCTTGAATGGCACCTAATCCTTCCGGGGCTCCTAACCCAAAGAACCCGTACCCCATGGCGGGAAACATGAAAAACCAAGGGAAGGCGACCGTAATCGCGCCGTAGACCAGCGCAGCCCAGGTCAAATTCACACGCGGCATAGGCTTGATGGCGAGCAGAAAGATGAGGGCCATGCCAATGCCGATCAGGTAATGAAGAATCATGGTTTGGACCAGTGATCCTCCTATCTCCGGAGATGCATCAATACGCTGATGGAAAAACGTTCCCTCCATCGCGTATGCAAACCACTTCGTCACAATCTCTGGTGGCAATCCCCTATAGGCCCCGATTGCTCGTAAAATCACATTGGCTATGTCTTGAGTGAGGGTTGCCAGAACACCAGACAATATAACTTTACTGATCAGGAGTATGTTGATCTTCATGTACTAGAATAGGTCAAGTGTCGGGAATCTGTGGTCTGCTTTCAGGCATGACCAAAGGTAGACAGCCAGCCCCTGGTCGCCCGTCCATAGTGAGTAGCGACCCCGCCCGTACTCCTCTATATGCGCTTCGAATTGCGAGATGGCATGCATGGCAAATGCACGGGCTCTCTCTAGCCAGACCTCGTCCTTTGTCCGCTCGTACAACTTAAGAAATGCATAACCATTACCTGCAGTGCCATGACAAAGCCCTGCGCCTTTGGTCAGCGGCCCCGCCTTCCATGTGAGTTCCCCGGCTTGTACGAGTAGCGAGTCTATGGAAGCCTCAGGAAAGTCAGCGAGGCACGTGACCATACCCGGAGCGCCGTGGCAGTATTGCACCAGCAACTCCGTTCGCCCCGGTCTGGCTTGGCCGATACTCTGCGGCCAATTTGCGTAGTCGTCTTCAACGAGGGCAGTTGTAGTTACTGTCTGGATAATTACATCCCGCCATTGCCCCCATTCTGTGCCTGCCAGCAGGTTTCTGCCGCTTATAATGGGGAAGACATTGCCAGCAAATCCGTGTCCTGCACAGACGTGTTTCGACTGCATTCCATACAAGCTCTGAGTCCAAAGCTTACAGTCCAGTTCGTCCGCTTGCTCAAGACTGGACCATAGCGCCTTGGCTGAAAGGCGAAACAGGTCTGCAAACTGCTCATCTTGCGACCGTTCTAGCATAGCCAGCGCAGCAACCATCGTGCCTGGAGCCCCCCACATGAAATCGAGTGCCGGGTGGTCGGTATTGCTGCTGATCTCTTTTATCAGTGCGGAGGTTATTGTGTCTGATGGATCATCAAGCCACTGAGCCAACAGGATTCCAGTATCGCCCATCCAGTAGGATGCTGTGCCCATATTGAACATCGAAAGAGCTGATTGATTGTTCTCAAACAATGTCGGCCACAACGGTGTGAAATCATGGGCTTTGCCATCCACAGCATCTACCCGTTCAAGAAATTGAATGGCCCAGATGACCCCTGCTGCACCTAGATAAAGCATGTTCATGGGCGGTGCGTCGCCTTCCCAGTCCAATGGATGGACTGGCCACAACGACTCATCGGAAAAGGTTTCTACAGTGTCCGCGTATATTCGTTCAATTGTTCGAGATGCGACTGCAGAGTCCCATGGCTTCGATTGCAGTGATTCGTGGCGCGCGGTTTCATACAGCACGACAATACTCTCCTCAGTTAGAGGAATACTATGCCTTGTTCTAGTTGCAAGCGGAATTGCCGTGCCGAAACTACTTCAGCTCAATGACGGGAAGTGGCCGTAGTTACCTAGCACGCCTAAAACCAACCGGCTCGAATGGGCACCAAGGCAGTCATAGGGTGGCTAGGCGGCGATCCGAGCAACATGTGCCCACAAGAGACATCCTCCTCTATATACTTTTTTTCGACTCGGGTGGCATAAGCGCAAAAGGCGAAATCCTTGGAGTCTACTGTGGTTGTGGTGGGGGGGTGAACCTCGTAAGAATGCGTGGCAATCGGGATCCCAGAGCACTACAGTTGAAGTCGGTCAATAGATCTAGGGGAAGCGGATGAGTAACTCAAAATCCAAGTTACCAGGCAGGCTTGGAGACCCGAATCTCACTCTTGCTACTGACCCGCGTCTGGACCCGGTATTGGCGGCATTCTATGCGCAGGATGATTCGTTGGATTTCGATGACGCACCCATAGACACTAACTCCTCGTACGAGGAAGTGGTGGCGTATATCGCCGAAATTGAAAAAGGGCTCGACCCCTTTTACGAAGCACTCTATGGAAGCCTGCCCCCTGTTGAGGGTATCGAGCGCCGAACGGAAGTGATTCAAGGCAATGACGGCAACGAGATCCTTCTATTTATCCACGAACCGTCTGACAGAAAAACCGCACTTCCTGGCATTGTGCACACGCATGGTGGTGGAATGGTGCTTATGAGCGCGGCTGATTTGGTATACGCACGGTGGCGCGATGAACTCGCTGCGATGGGTATGTGCGTCGTTGGTGTCGAATTCCGCAATGGTGCCGGCAAGCTGGGTAACCACCCATTTCCTGCGGGTTTGAACGACTGTGCGAGTGCCGTTCGCTGGACACATCAGCAGCTTCAGGCTCTCGACATCACGAACCTGATTGTTTCCGGTGAATCGGGCGGTGGGAACCTGTGTATCGCAACCGCGCTCAAGGCAAATCAGGAAGGATGGATAGACGAGATTGATGGCGTGTATTCCTGTTGCCCGTACATATCTGGAACGTATCATCCAGCGCCTCCTGAGTTGACCTCTCTGTATGAGAACGAGGATTACTTGTTGGGCGGCGAACTCAGCCAGGTAATGCTCAAGGCTTATGATCCGAAGGACGAGCATGCTGACAATCCGCTGGCCTTTCCTTATCAGGCGTCACAAGAAGATCTAATTGGCCTGCCACCACATACCATTTCCGTCAATGAATTAGACCCGTTGCGGGATGAGGGATTGATATATGCTCGCAAATTGCGGGCTGCAGGAGTTAGGGCGGTAAGCCGCACCGTCAACGCAACGCCCCATGGCGGCGATACGGACCTCCTCCCTCTGGTACCCGACATCTACCATTCGACTATCCGAGATATACACGGATTTGCGAGTGCGCTATAGCTGTGGAGCTTTGAGTTGTTTGGTACTTCGTGAATGCGAAGCATGTTTAGAGAAGTTAGGAATGGTGAGGTGAATGGCGGTTCTTGGCCGAAATTACTCGGTTGCACCAAAATCTGGCCGTCTTGAATGGTTACCAGATCAGACGAATCTGCCGAGCAGACTAATCCGGCAAACTCGTGCCCGGAGCAGACCTTTACTCTTGAAGTCAGTCTGGCCTCGGGAGCGGATTTGCAAGTTGCTTAGCGACGCGATCAATTGACCGATGTGTCTCTCCGGAAGCCTCCAAAGCCGCGAACTCGCCGATCGAAGTTTCGTGCTCGACGATTGCCTTCCCAAAGTCAGAATATGTGGAAGGCACTGATGCTCCGAGCACCTCAAACCTGGCAACGAGCCCCTTCATCAGTTCGGCGAACTGCGATATCACTTCTTCCCACGAATCTCCCGCGAGAGAGTCTGCAAACGCCACAACCTCCCGCCTGGACTGATCCTTCTCGACAAGATCAACACCGTGCGCAAACGCCATGGGCCGTATCTTTGCCTTAAATTCCGACTCGAGCTGAAGCAATGATCCAAGCTTGTACTGCTGATCAGGTTCTTTGAAGCGCGCTAGCAGGGCGCAGAAGAAAGCTTCTCCACCAACCTCGCCCTGGTAGAGTTCTTCAAGAGTTTCTTCGAAAGAGGCCGGTGCCGCCATGGTTTACCTCGCTGATAATCGCGCCGATGTGGAAGCATATTACACGGTCCTTATTGATGGCTATGCTGGATCTTGGTGCGTGACGATTGCGGACGTGCCATTCTAGCCTGTCATTGACGCCATTAGATCAATCCATCGTCCCTAAGATCTTCAAATGTTTGTTGGAAGGCCGCAATGACCTCATCAATTATTTCGGGCTTATGCGCAAACGAAATAAACGCGAGGTGGATGCCCGGCACGATCACATCATGACCCAGTAGATGGAGATAAAACTCTTTCTCTATCGCCGCATGCCGATGATCGATGTCACGAGATGAGTCAATGGTTTCACCACCGAATATCAGGTGCATCATCGATCCTGCATTCATCATCTGCGCGGGAATGTTCCGCGCTTGGCAGAATTCATTGATTCCCCGCGCCATCCTGTCGCCCTGCTCACGCAGGTAAGGATAGATCTCGTCCTTGTGCCCGTGCATGTACTCCAGCGCCGCGACTCCACCCGCCATAGTGAGCGGATTGCCACTGAACGTACCCCCAGCAAAAATTGCCGGTGTGTCGTTCGCGCCGGAAAAGCTATCCATTACACGTTTACAACCAGCCACCACGCCGATCGGCAACCCGCCGCCGACGGCTTTTCCGTAGGTAATGACATCGGGCTGAATGTTGTAGTACTCCTGACAGCCACCGTACTCAATTCTGAATCCGGTGATCACTTCGTCGAACATCAGCAGCACATCGCACTCGGTGCAGACGTCACGCAGTTTCTGCAAAAACGCTTGATTGTCCAACCGCGGGTTCGAACTCTGCACGGGTTCAATCACCACCATCGCCAACTCGTCTTTGCGCGCACGAATGAGTTCGAATGCGTGTTCATTTCGATATGGCAACATCAACATGAGGTCTCGTGAAACTTCATCGGGTACACCGGCACCAAGGGTTGTGGTGCTCGGCGCCGACCGATCGCTTTTCATATCGGCTTTGGTCAACGCGTAGTCGTGAATGCCATGATACGAGCCATCGAACAGTGCAATGAGTCTCTTACCGGTAACCGCACGTGCGGCACGAAACGCAAACATAGTCGCTTCGCTGCCCGAGTTGCAAAACATGACCTCATCAACCGCCGGAGAAGATGCCTTGATCAGCTCAGCCAGCCTGGTTTGCCCTGCACCTGGAATGCCAAAGTGCCAGCCCTTCTGGATTTGCGCTGCCAACGCAGCTTCCACCGATTCAGGTTTATTGCCGAGCACGTTTGGGCCAAACCCCCCGGTCAAATCGATATAGCGATTACCATCCAGGTCTGTCAGATATGGCCCTTGCGCCGAATCTATGTAGATTGGGTGCGGCAGGTCAACGGTTTGCACAATCTCTTGCGCTAGCGCGCCTTGCCCGCGGCGCGCCAGCGCCTCGCACGCGGATGTTCTGGCAACGAGTTTGGCCCTTACTGCTTGCGAACGTTCGCCCAGTTGCACTTTCACGTTGGTTTCAGTCGCACTCATTATATTGTCCTCTTTGTGTCCCAGTGCGCACTAACCTAACACTTTAAAATCGTGTTGTACATATGTACGACAATTTCGTATGATCGTACGGTATGGCATCAGTAGTTAACAAAACCGAACTCCCGCCGCGTGAGCGAATCCTTGCTGCAACCCTCAGATTGATCGCAGACGAAGGCATAGATGCGGTCACGCACCGGCGCGTGGCCGAACTTGCTGGCGTATCTCCCGGCACCACCACACACCATTTCGCCGGTCGTAGTGCCCTTTTGCGCGAATCTTTCATCAGCTACCTGGCCTCGGGCGACAAATTGTTCGAGAAATTAAGCACGGCTGCTGATGACGAAGATGGCATGGCGGTTAGTGCTGTACGCCGAGTCCTGGTAGGCGTGGTCGAGCGCGAATTCGCAGACATCTCGCTGATGCGGGCTGAATACGAGTTGCTCTTGTACGCCTCTGCGGACGAAGAACTTGCCAAGGTCGCTATTGCTTGGGAAGCCCGCGTGGCCGGAGCGATCTCATCGCTATTGGAACGCGCAGGCGCAGCACGTCCGACTGAATCGGCGCGTACCTTGATCAACTTTACCCGGGGTTTCGAGCTTGAGCGTCTGTTGAAACCTAAACTGAGCGCCAAAGAATTTGATCGACGCATCACCCCGCTGCTAACCGCCATGTGCAATCCACAGGCTTCGAAGTCTGAATCGTGATGCGGACCGCAATCAAAGTAGTGCTAGGTAATCCAGCAGCTATCGTATTGGACCCAGCGCATTGGGCAATTCGCGTGACTTGCGCTACATTCTCGAAGCGTCCAGTCCTAAAGTACTTTTTCTAGGCGGCAAGCCTATATTTGATCCAACTCATGGGTCATCTATTTCAGTTTTCAGTTGGTTGAAGGTTTTGCATGAGCATGAGTGCCATACCCTGTCCCCAATGTACTCCGCCTCCATAGAAGCCAATATCGTCAAAACCAAAGCGCGCAACTTTGCGGGTGGTAACTCCCAGGTAGACAGTGACAGCTTCTCGGTATTGGGCTTTGAGGAACAAGGCATCTCACACAGCGCTGGCAGAATTTACTCAACGTTATCGCGAGATTGCTGCAATAGCCCCGCCAGATTTTAAAGAATTGGCAGAGTCGATGGTTACGCATGAGGAATCTCTCTTTAATCTGTTTCGTAATGAGGCAAGGGGCGAAGTCGATGATTCGATAAATGCAGTGGTAGACCAACTTGTGTTCCCGTTGCCTAAGCCAAAAGATCTATCCAGCTAGCACCTAGAACTATTTGTCGAATGACCGATGCTGGCCGAAGGTCGCCCAAGCACCCTAAATCGAGCGTCGCGAATGCGCTCCGAGGCAGTCATAGCGATCATCAACGAGATTTCGACGGTCTCCGACCCATAGGCGACATGTTGCGATTCAGTATTTCAAGGTAACCTCTTCCCTTTAGAGGAGGGAGTGATTCATGGACTGGAATGCAATCGGAGCAGTTGGCGAGATGGTCGGAGCGATTGCTGTGGTCGCAACGCTTGTCTATTTGGCTATTCAAATAAGGCACAGCAGCCGGCAGACAGAAACGCAAATTGAGCAAAATCAATACCAACAGTGGTCCAACTCACTACAAATCCCTGCCGCGTCGTCACAGGTCTCAGACTTATGTGTGAGGGGGCAGCATTCACGAGCAGATTTAACCGAAAGTGAACGATTCCAGTTTGATATGTTCACTACGCTCGCTATCAACGCCGTCGAACATGCATACCGAAATGCTAGTGACGCCCACCATTCTCCGGAAGCAGAAACTTGGATGGCCGTAGTTAAGTTATGGATCGACAATCCAGGGGGCGTGGAATATTGGAAGGATCAGCGTGAACTCTTCTATCCGGATTTCGCAAACTGGATTGATACCCGCTTGCTGAAAGTAACTGACGAACAATAGCCCGGTGTGACAAAGGCACTAAGGTCAGCTCATGGCCGATTAGAGCCTGTCAGCAGGTAAATTTGAATGGCGGCTTTCGGGCAAGCTAAAGTGGTTTCGAGGATAGCTCGTTAACAGAAAGGGTCCGTATATACTTGTGGTAGGCGTGGATAAGTTGCTATGGAATCATCGAAACTGAGTTCAGTAGTCCAGATCTTTCGTAGTGAGCACTCCACGCATTTTTTATTGTCTCCTCGTTCTTCCAGTGGCGCCATAGACCGGATGAAATAACCAGCGTTCAGATGGAAGTTGGGAAGTCGATTTCATAAGCCCGGGTCGTGCTGGCCTCCAAGCATCACCCGACCGGCCGAGTGAACCAGATTACGGAATGCCGCCATAACATACCCAATCGCATGCAGGTCCTTGAGTGCCAGTTCCACAGCGTTGTCTCGCATGAATGCATCACGCGTGCCACATGTGTATATCCGGCTCGCCAGTGCAGCACCTTCCTCGCAGATCAACATGCAGATCGCATACAAGTCAGCGCGCATTTCCGGTGTGATTTCACTCCCACATGCAATCGCTTCATCAACTTTTGCTGATATTTCGTACAGGCTCGCGCGCATTCCACGGAAACTCATCCGGCATTGCGCTATGAACTCCTGCGATGCCGGTTGATCGCGTCGCGCAACGCCGGTGACAGAAGCGGTATGTTGACTGAGCGCCTGTGTCACGGCCTCAATTGCCGTGGTTAACACGCCGATAACGGTTGCCGCTACCGGCGGAAGATTGAAGACAATCGAAGACGTATGAAAATAGGGCCGGTCAATAAGGACCGGTTGCTGGGTCGAATAAACGAACGCGTCGGGCACGAAGATATCCCTGGCGACCACCGCATTGCTGCCTGTCCCGCGCATGGCGGTCACGCCTTTCCAGGTATCCAGCACCTCGAGAGACTCCGTGGGTACAATGAAGGTGCGCACATCCGGATTTCCGTCGATGAGGCGAGGTTCACCTCCGTCAGTTACCGTTCCAACCATGCCGCTCCACTCCGAGCTCGCCACCCCCGTGACAACCGGCCACTGTCCGCTGAGCCTGAAGCCTTCACCATCAGCCACTGCCAGACCCTGATTCTGCGAGGCATTACCGAAATTGACATTGCGATGGGCAAATACGGCCTCACGCGCTTCTCGCTCGAGCGACGCGACAATGCGAGAGACGGGGACAGAGTTTTGTATATACCAACCCACCGCCGGGTCAACGCCGCTGACGACCTCGGTTGCCTGCACAATGTCCGTCATTGTTGATTCAAGTCCGCAGACCTCGCGCGGGGCGGTCATGCGAAACAAACCGGCTTCCCCACAGGCCGTAACAACGTTTGATGTCAACTGCGCCTGACAATCCCCGTCAGGTCGCTCCTGATTGATCAGCGGCACGAGAGAGCGAGCCATCTCCACTATCGATTCCTGACTCATCCGGACCTCCTCTCCAACATATGACTTATGACGCTTACAGTCATTTTGCCCGCCGCAACAATTGACACAATGACAAAAATAAGAAGAATCATGCCAAAAGGGAGAAACAGGAAGCGCCGCATGCCCAGGTACGTCTTACCACCCCCGGTGGCCTATACCCCTTCTGAGAAGGTGGATCTGAAATCGAGACGAATTGTGTTTGTTGTCAATCCTCGTAGCGAATCATTGGAATACATGGGTCCGTTGCAGGTATTCGCTGAGGCCAACTTTTTCTTCACGCGCTGGAACAAGCCTGAGCTGTGCTATGACATCGAGGTGGTTTCCATGGATGCTGCCCCAGTTTACGAGGAATATGGGCTGACCATTCGCACGAACAAAACGTACTCTCACCTGCAAGGAGAGATCGATACGTTGATTTTTCAGGCTGTGGATGAAAAAGAAGTTTGTCTGCAGAACGAACACTTCGTGCGATGGGTCGCTGACATGTCCACCCGAGTCCGTCGTATGGCCAGTATCTGCGTAGGCACGTTCATACTCGCCGAAGCCGGCGTTTTGAACGGCCGTCGCGCCACAACGCACTGGGCAGCAAGTCAGGACTTCCAAGCGCGCTATCCGGATGTTGAGCTCGATCCTGACCCAATCTATGTCAAAGACGGCAATATTTACTCTTCCGCGGGGTCGACATCCGGGTTCGACCTGGCGTTGGCGATGGTCGAAGAAGATCTCGGGAACAAGATGGCGCTGCACGTCGCGCAGGGTTTGATTTTGTACTTAAAACGACCAGGCAGTCAGTCTCAATTCAGCGCTCACGTCACTTCAGGATTGGCCGAAACAGAACCGATGCAGGACGTGCAAATGTTTGTGCTTGAGAATCTTGATGCGGATTTGAGCATCCAGGCGCTGTCAGACCGATCAGGTATGAGTCCACGGAATTTCTCCCGAGTGTTCCAGAAGGAATTTGGTATCCCGCCTGGTCGCTACGTAGAACTCTGTCGGCTGGAGCATGCGCGCAACATTCTGGAACACACGGAGAAGCCTGTTTCGCAGATCGCCTCTCAATGTGGGTATCGGACGATTGATGGCCTGCGTCAGGCCTTTCGTACCCATCTCGCCACAAGCCCGAAGGAGTATCGAGAACGATTCAATATGTCGGTAGTTGCTTGATCGGCACCAGACCCCATGGTTCGCGTATGACTAGCGGTTGTGCGCCTTCGTCCGTTGATGGCCGTAGTTTCTCGGATGCGCCGAAAATCGACAGGCAGGAATGGGCACAAAGGCAGTCATAGCCCACGCAATTGGTGATCCGAGCGACATCGACGCCTGTAAGACGCTCGATGGTAACCCCACCCTGCGGTAACCTGAAGGCCCTCTCGTAAGTGGAACAATGCATGAACTGGGAGGCCATTGGAGCCGTTGGAGAGATAATTGGTGCTATCGCAGTTGTAGCTACGCTTGGCTATCTGGCAAGACAGATGCGCCAGGCAAACCTGCACGCGAAGTCCCAGGCGCGTCAGAGAATGATTGAACAGGCGCAAGATGAGCTTTATCAGATCGTTAATGACCCATCGATTCATGAACTATTCGTGCGAGACGGCAGCTTGGAACCTGATGAACAGGTCAAGTTGAACGCTTACCTGGCCAGTTTCTTGCGCCAGCGTGAGTGGGAATGGTTTCAATACAGGGATGGGATACTCGACAAAAGCACGTTTGAATCCTACTACTCAGTAATCGCACTGCTACTAGGCACGGAGAGGACTCACCGATGGTGGAAACGAATTGGCAAGTCCGGATTCAATGAGTCGTTTGTGGATGAGGTTGATGAGCTTTTAGGTTCCGCGGGCCTATCGCCCTATATGCACGAAATAAGAAGCTGGGATGATGCGCCTGATGAAAAGTAGTGTGAGCGGCTGTAGTTGGCCGTAGTTGCTCTATATGGATAAAACGTGGCTGACTGGAAAGCGCACCATTGCCGACAGTTGGTATCAGGTGCGTTGGTTGGCGAGAAAGTGCCCACAGTGGCCTAAAGAGCTTTACCCCAACTCTCTGACCAGTGATTGAGTTCAGACAGATGCTCACCTAGCTCTCGACCCCATTTCGTGTAGCCGAAGCCACCGTCGTCGTGGTCGACGAGTTGAAGCATGCGTAGTTCTTTTAACCGTTGATTCAAGCTGGTGGGGGATACGTCGTCGCACCGCCGTTGCAGTTCCCGAAATGTTAATCTTTGATCCCGCAATTCCCACAAGATTCTCAGAGACCAGCGTCTACCTAGCACATCCAGTAGGCGCATGATTGGACGTCCGGTTTTAGATCCTCTAACGCGTTCGTTCGATTTAGCCATTAAATTCCTTGACGCTACATTATGTGTAGCATTATACTTAGCTACATTAATTGTAGCAATGAAGAGCGAACTATGAAACCTGTCCTTAAGCCCCTTGAACCACCCTACTCGGCTGAAGTAGCGAAAATATTCAAGCGGTATCCGCAAAACGACGACGGATACATCATTTTGCTCTTTCGAGTATTCGCTAACAGCATCCGCTTCCTAACGAACAAGGGTGTGCTCAATCTTCTTGATAAAGACAGCCCATTGGCGCTGCGAGAAAGAGAAATAGTGATTCTTCGAGTGACCGCCAATCTGCGTTGCGAATACGAATGGGGCGTGCACGTAAGCACTTTCGCTAAGGCAGCCAAGCTCACAAATGAGCAAATAGCTGCGACCAGGCTGGCCGAGAATGATGCTGAGTGCTGGACACCGCGAGAAAGTCTCTTGGTGCGATGCGTCGATGAACTATGTACGCACGCCAAGATTCAGGACGATACATACAAGCAATTTCAAGAATGCTGGGACTTGGAACAGCAACTTGAAATTTTGGCGCTTTGCGGCAACTACCATACCGTCGGTTTCGTTGCGAACACTTCACGCATCCCACCTGAAGATATGGGTGCCAAATTCCCGATCTAATAATGACCGTAGTTTGCCGAATTTACTCTGATACCACTGGTTTCAACTGTCGCGAATGGTATCGCGACCTCAACCGATCGACGCAACACTCTATTGCATGAAGATGCAGAAAGGAGCGTTGCGGATGAAGCAAAGAACGAGAAGGTATTACTCACAAGCCGATGCTTCTGGGCACGGGGGCGGCCAGAGCGCCTGCGCGCGATTGAGCGCAGTTGTGGGCAAACTTCGTCATCTTTCGCGAGGCAATGGGATTGGACTCACGAACTGGCGGCTTCTGGCCGAAGTTGCTCTCATGCGCCTTAACTCAACCGGCGGGAATCGGCACCAAGGCAGTCATAACGTTGCTCTGCGGCGATCCGAGTAATATGTGCCCCTTTGGGACGCTTGCAAGTTAGTCTTCTAACTAATACCAGTGTGTGGCTCCAGTTCTCGTACCCGCTGCTTCATGTATCGCGTCCAGGTTGCGCCTATTCCTAGATCATCGAGAAGCGCTTTATACTGCGCGCTAGTCGTGACGTTGCGCGGAAACACGTAGTCCACACCAACAATGTATCGGGTCGCTGTCATCAGGACTTCCGGTTCTAGGCTCCTCCAACAAGCGGAACCAGAATCGATATCTCCGTAGATGAAGGCGAGCGCACCACGCGCAAGGTTTTTAGCCCCGCCTCCCTTGGCGATCTGCATGGGTTTGTAATCATACGCGCCGGTTAGCGCACGATGCATTGACGATACGGTTCGGTACCAGAAGCCCTCACTATCTGCCATATGAAGGTGGGATAGGTACTGCTGGGCTTCCGTTATCTTCCCGGCTTTTGTGAGTTCTCCAACTAGAGCAGAAAGAGTGCCAATTTCATTGGGAAACGTATCAAGGAGATTCTTTCTGAGTCGAATACACTCGTCCAAATCGCCCAAATCTCTAACGATCCCTGGCCTGAATATCTCGCGATAAGGATCTTCTGGATTTCGGCGACAATATTCGTCTAAGTATCGATTCGCGAATTCCGGTAACCTTGCTGTGAATAGCAATTCCGCGTAGCGTATAAAAAACAGATTGAACTTTTGATCCTCGAGAAAAGAGTCGCGCAGGCCCCTTTCTATGTCGGGAAATGTCGCTTGATTAAGTCTCGAAAGAGAGCTTTTGATTTCCTTCGTTATAGATGATTCCGGGAATTTCGCTTCCACTTCACCTAGCACATCGAGATATTCCTGCCTAAGTTCTGCTCTCCGATTGGCGCGTAGATCAAACAACGCGAGTTCAAGAATGGTGCCAGCGAGTTCGCTGTAGGCGGCTAGATAATCTGGAGCGAGCGCAATGGCCGCGCGTAAATACGATTGGGCTGCGGTCAATCCTTGCAAATCCAGTCTTCGGCGCTGAAAGACGCCCCTTCTGAATAGTTCGTCAGCGCTACTGCCATCGATCCCTGGAGTGATTGATTTCACCTCGGCAACAAGTTTGTAGCCTTTTCGCGGAAAGGTTTCTATGTATTCACGACCATTGGTTCCATCACCGAGAGCACTCCTGAGCTCGTTGATTGCTTTGTAGACGGCGTTTCCGCCTGAGTGGTTTCGCGGCCAGAGTTCTTCTAGAAGTGTCCTGCCAGAAACAATCTCGCCAGCTCTCTGCCACAGAATTTGCAGAATTGCCATGTTGCGTGGGCTAATGGATATTTGCCTATCGTCCCTGATGATTATGCCTTCCGTCGGCTTAACGAAACAATTGCCTACCTTAAATAACCCATATTCGGAACTCTGCGTCGGCGCTTTCACAATTTAGCTCTCCCCCCACGATAAGACCGCACTGAACCCGCCGAGTTCAAAGGGAGAAATTCGGGAGAAGTTTGGAAGTCTTTCAAGATAACTATAGCGTTAGCCTTGACTCAAACTAATCCCTGGGGAGAGAGCGATGCACAAAATACTCGCTATGATTCTATGTCCGAAAGATTATGCCGTATTAAGGGTCAGATGCGTTGCCACTATGGTGTGTGTCACGGCAATGCTGTCAATTACGGTCGCCCCGTTTGCATCGGCTGGGCCTGATTGTGACAAGCGACCGGACCACCCAACTTGTGGTGGAGACCCCGGATCAGGAGATGGCGGAGTGTTCGACCCACAGGGTTGCAAGGACTCCAACAGCCGTTTTCCGGCAGCCGCCTACCTGTTTGATACCTTCAAAAAGAACGGCCGTTTAGACCAGACCCGCATAATTCTCACGGACGCGGATGCCAGTTGCCAAGTGGTTGTTCACGAGGGAGACCCCATTCACTTTGATTTGTCATTTCGCTTCGACCCCGAATCCGGCGATGGAACCCTTGCCTGGCTAGACAGAAGCTCCTCGAATTGGCGTGACGCTGTTGATGTAGTCCGGACGGCTACATTCTCCGTTCACGATGCGGTTGTCCGAACCAGTCTGCCGCTCGCGACCCAAGATGTATGGGTTGGGACCGAAGGGCGGCATGCCTCCATTGATGTTGCTCTGTCGCCAAACGCGCAAGAATTGGCCTTTACTGTTACTGAGGGAAGTATTAACCAGGATGGGTTTACCACCAGTGAACTCTTGGTCTGCGATTTGGGCCTAACCAACAATTGTAATGAGGCGTTCTTTGACGACGCATTTACCGGTGGACCCTTTTTTGGCGGGACCTGGCAAGCCGCTTGGAGCAGCAATGGTAATGGTATCTATTTTCTATATACACCGGATGGCTCGGTTTTCGGCGGAGACTTACGGTTTCTGGAAAGGCACGAAGGCGGCGAATGGACGCTGGTCGACCGAGCGGTTGCTCAAAATCAGGAACAGATCCGCTGGTCCGAGCCTGATTCGGTACAGCTCGGCGAGGCAAACGTGGATTGCATCGTCTTTTCTAATTATCCGGCGGATGGTGGGCTACACAGCTACCATGTCTCACAAGTGCCACACGACTTTGACGATCCCGGATCAATAGGTGTCCAATCTTGGATCACGACCGGGCTCGATCTCCGAGCAGAAGTCGCTACATGGGTCGAACGTCCTGTTGGGACCTGCGATTCAGGTCAACTGTGGATCTCCACACAAAATAACGAAGTGATCAAGAAAGTTGGTTTGCCTGCCGCCAGTTCGACCGCGGTAGAAACGGCGTTGCTCGGCGGAGACGCGGAGTCAACTCATTAATGCGGTATGGAAGGGCGCAACGCTAAGTAGAACGGTTGTTGTATGGTTCAATCGCAACTTTGAACTCAGGCGGAGTGGTAGGTTTGTCGCGGTAGCGAATGTCGCTATTTGGCCGATGTTGCACCGCTGCGCCCAAACTCAACCGGCTCGAATGGACGCCAAGGAAGTCATAGAGTGGCCAGGCGGCGATCCGGGCAATATGTGCCCCAAGCGGACGTAGCCTCAGTCGTTTGCAGCGATTATTCTATTCAAAACAAAAAACGGATTAGCTATGGACTGGGATGCAATTGGTGCCGTGGGGGAAGTTGTCGGAGCGCTAGGCGTCGTGTTTTCGCTTTTCTACCTTGGCAACCAATTACGCCGAAGCACCAACCACGCCCGTGCGGAGAGTGGTCGCGATCTCTCCGACTTGTACCCAATACACCACAGTCTAGTCGCATCGCCAGACCAAATTGACGTACAAAGACGCGGGTATCACGATTACAACAACATGTCGAAGGACGACCAAGCCAGATTCCACCACTATCTGTCACCCCTCTTTAACCAGATGGAGGCTGTGTACAGGGCACATCAAGAGGGTCTAATTGCAGATGCTCAATACGAGGCTTGGCGTGCAAGCCTTTTATCAATTATTGCAACCCCCGGCGGGCGTCAATGGTGGCCGTTGGCACACACGCTATTCGGAGATGATCTTGTGCAGGTATTTGAAGGCGCATTGCGTAGCGAGGATATCAAGCCGATTACGGAAGTTTGGCCGTTCTACAAAATCGACTGATCTCCAGCACGTGAGGGTCGCCTAGTGGCCGTAGTTGCTTAGAACGGGTGAAACCAGACCATCTGGAATGCGCACCATTCCCGACAGATCGTGGATGGTGCTATGGGCGGCGAACATCGACCCGAAGCGGTCATCAGTGATTATTGACGACCCTTAAGAATTCTGAGCCTTCGAATTCGGGGTAGTTGCTAAACCAACGCTCAACGGCTTGCCGCATGTTCGGCCATCGATCAATTGCAACCCTAGCATCGCTAAGCGCTGCCCTGAAGAGGGCCTCATCAACTAGACCTTCATCAAAGGCTATTTGAACGGTTGTCCAGGCATTACAGTACATATCTGCATACGAATACAGCAGTTCGGCTTCTTCGAGCGATAGCTCGCCTTTTTTGAGTAGAACGGCCCTGATTGCTGCATCCGTAGCGTATAGGTGATTGCAGGCGTTAAACTGGCCCATTATTTCTCTAGTTGTTTCAAAACGCGCCATCTTGTTCGTCTGCTTGATCTGCGTGGCCAAGTAGAGCAGCGTCAGGAATACTGCTACTGCACCCAAAATCTCGCCAATGGCCCCTGCTGCATTCCAGTCCATGGCTTACGCTCTCCACCCGTGTAACTCGATTATATAGACAATCCGAAATGTCTGA
>Ga0315336_1002163_pt1 | contig 31785 bp, 39 predicted proteins | sample ASW5metaG_FD_204512 | JGI IMG/M metagenome (GOLD analysis project Ga0315336, IMG submission 204512) | Ammonia-oxidizing marine archaeal communities from Monterey Bay, California, United States - ASW #5 | ecosystem: Environmental > Aquatic > Marine > Intertidal zone | place: USA: California...
CGAGACCCGGTCGGCGCGCGATTACAGTCCGGACGGCACGTATCGACCCTATTGGCTGAAGCGCCCCCTGAAGCCGACCCGAGAAGCCTACAAGCTACCTCCAAGAGAGGAAGAGTGAGTCCAGACCAAATGGCCGCTGCCAACAGCCGCCTGTTCGCGCTGTTGGCCCATCTCGTGCTCGACGGGCTCTCCGCTCAGAACCGGTTCCTGGTCGACAGCATCCCTTCCCTCGGGCCGTTCGTTCCATTGGAGACCCACCCCGACGAAATGGCGGCCGAGCATCAGCGCTTCTTCGGGTACGAGCTCCTGCCCTGGGCGTCGGTATTCCTCAGCGACGACGCGCAGCTCGGTGGTCCCATTGCCTCGACCGTCAGCCAGACCTACGAGCGTGCCGGTTTTCGACCCGCGGACGGACACGAGCCCGACCACCTGGGCAACGAGCTGATGTTCATCGCCTGGCTCTGGGATCGCCGCCAGGGAGACGCCGCCGCCGAGTTTGCGGGTCAGCACGTGACACCCTGGTTGACTCCCCTGGCATGCGCGGGCATCGACGTCGGCGGATTCTACGCTCAACTCCTCCCGTTTACCCTCGAACTGTGTCTGGCATTCGCCGTTCCACCCCCCGATTTGAACGGAAAAGTGCCCGCGGTGCTCGACGACCCTCGCAGCGGACTGAAACAAGTCGCTCACTGGCTTGCGACCCCCGCGTGGTCGGGCCTCTTCTGGACCCATCGCACCCTGGGTCAGGTCGGCAAACGCACCGGCGTGCCCCACGGCTTCGGCAGCCGGGAGAAGAGCCTGGAGAGTCTGCTCTTCGCGTCCTCAGACGCCGGCAGACTGCCCGAGCTGACCGCCGAGATGCAGTCTGTCATCCAGCGATGGAAATCGTGCATGGAGGGCCCGGCCGCACCGAGCTGGATTGCCCGACTCGATGGTGCATCGCAGGTCCTGGGGCGATTGGGCAAGGCTTGAGTCCTGTAAACTGCACCCATGCCCGAGCTTCCCGATGTCGAGATCTACGTAGAGCGGCTGAACGCGCTCGTCGGTGGACAACCGCTGGAGAAGATCCGCCTCGCGTCTCCCTTTGTGGTCCGCACCTTCGATCCGCGAATCACCGAAGCCAATGGCAAGATCGTTCACGAAGTCACCCGCCTCGGCAAGCGCATGATCTTCGCCCTCGAAGACGACCTGTTCATGGTCGTGCACCTGATGGTCGCCGGCCGTTTCCGCTGGAAGAAACGGGGCGTGTCCATCAAAGGCAAAGGCGTGCTCGGGGCCTTCGACTTCCCGGACGGCAGCATCCGCTTTACCGAGGCCAGCAAACAGAAACGGGCCTCGATCCACCTTGTCCGGGGACGATCGGCCTTGCTTCCCTTCGACCGCGGCGGGCTCGAGGTCGTCGGAGCGAGCCGCGAGCAGTTCGTCGAGGTGCTCAAGCGGGAGCGACACACCATCAAGCGCACCCTGACCGATCCCCGGTTCTACTCCGGGATCGGCAATGCCTACTCCGATGAGATCCTGCATCGCGCCCAGATCTCCCCGGTGAAGATGAGCACCTCGCTGGACGACGACCAGATCGACCGTCTGCACACGGCCACCCTCGACATCCTCACCCTGTTCACCGATCGGATCCGCGAGGAGATCGGCGACAAGTTCCCGGACAAGGTCACCGCCTTCCGCGACGACTTCGCCGTGCATGGAAAATACAAGGTTCCCTGCCCCGTTTGCGAGACCCCCGTCCAGAGGATCATCCGCGGCGAGCACGAGACCAACTACTGCCCCACCTGCCAAACGGGGGGCAAGCTGCTCGCCGATCGCGCGTTGTCTCGATTGCTCAAGAAGGACTGGCCAAAAACTCTAGAGGAACTGGACGAGCGACTCGGCCGCTGAGCGATTATCGAGGGCGTCCTTTGGGGGGACTCAGATGTTTCGAGAGCTGTCTCCGCGCGAGGCTCGCGCGCTCATGGTTGACGAGGACTACCACTACATCGACGTGAGGACGGAGCAGGAGTTCGCCAACGGACACCCAGAGGGGGCGGTCAACATTCCGGCCTTCACTGCGGGACCGGGCGGCATGATGCCCAACCCGATGTTCCTCCAGGTGATGCAGCGGGTGTACAGCACCGAAGACAAGGTCATCCTCGGCTGTGCCGCCGGCGGCCGGTCGGGTCGCGCCTGCCAGATGCTCGCGGGCTCGGGCTTCACCGACCTCGTCAACATGGCGGGCGGCTACTCCGGTGCCCGAAACAACTGGGGTCAGGTCGTGACCCCCGGCTGGGAGGCCGAAGAACTCCCCAGCAGCACCGAGGGAGCAACCTACGCCGACATGCAGACCCGCGCACGAGAGGGCTGATCGGTGTTTGACGAAATCCTGGAGCTGGTGGGCCTCGAAGCCATCCTCGAGACGGGCAATGGTCTCGAGAACCTGGTCCTGTTCCTGGTGGCGCTCGGATTCACCTTCGTAATCGCGAAGGTCGTGCAACTGCAGTTCGTCGGCCGCTTCAAGCGCTGGGCCGAGATCTCCGAGAGTGATCTGGACGACGAGCTGGTCGCCGGACTGCAGCAGCCGGTGAACTTCATCATCATCACCATCGGCCTGCGCATCACCTTCCACATGTTGGTGCTGCCCGAGGCCCTGGCCAACGGCATCGACAAGATCGCGACCGTCGCGCTCATCGGTTTCATCGCGTGGACCCTCAATCGGGTCATCGACGCGGTCATGGAGGCCCTGGTCAACCCGTGGGTCGAGGGCACAGACACCAAGCTCGACGACCAGATCGTTCCCATTCTCGAGAAGACGGTCAAGTTCGGCATCTACGCCCTGGCACTGCTGATGGGCATCAGCAATCTCGGCTACGACATCTTCTCCCTGCTGACGGGACTCGGTATCGGCGGGCTCGCGGTGGCTATGGCCGCACAGCACACACTGTCGAATATCATCGGTTCCATTACAATTTTCGCCGATCAACCCTTTCAAATCGACGACTTGATCACCGTGGAGGGACACACCGGGGTGGTCACCGAGGTAGGCCTTCGCACCCTGAAGATGAAGGCGTTTGACGGTAACATCGTCAACATCCCCAACGCCACCGTGGTCGCCGAACCGGTCATCAACCGCTCTCCCGGCGAGGCCTGGCGGCACGCCCATACTGTCGGCCTTCAGTACGACACGAGCGGCACCGATCTCCGTGCGGCGATGGCCGCGATCGCCAAGATCCTCCACGACCACAAGAGGATCCGCAACGACTACGCTGTTCGGTTCATGAACTTCGGCGATTCCTCGCTCGAGGTGACCTACGCTTTCTGGGTGGAGACTCCGAGTATCCCCGTGTACCTGGACACCATCAACGAGACCAATCTGGCCATCAAAGACGCGTTCGATGAAAACGGCTGGGCGATGGCATTCCCCACGATGAGTGTGCACCTCGAAAAGAGCGACTAGACTCAAAGCGGGAGGCGCTTTGATTACTGCATTGATCTTCGGACTTCTGGCCACCACGCCAGCGATAGCCGGCAAACGTGCAGCCGATGAGTGCCTGAAGACCAAGATCTGGGACCGCTACGGCGAGGGCTGGGCAATCCGCGCCTCGTCGGGGACCGAACTCGCCCTCGGCAAGACCAAGTACTACAAGATCACGCTCCTCAAAGGGCAGCGATACCAGGTGCTCACCTGTGCCGATGACAACGTCGTCGACCTCGACATCCTGCTGTACGACAACAAGGGCCAGATGCTCCACCGCGACGGAACCACCGATCGCGAACCGCTCCTGTCCTACGAAGCCAAAGTCACGGGCGTCTACTACGCGGTGCTGTACATGCGGGCGTTGACTGACACCGCCAAGGAATCCCACGCTTCGATGGCGCTGATCCACAACTGAGGCATACTGGGATCGGGGCACACGGAAACCGGAAGTCGAAATGATGCTGTGTGCTGTGTTTGTAGGGTTGATAGCCATGACCGCCTGCGGAGGCGCAGTAGATGTGGACTGCGACGACGGCTACGAGGAGCGAGACGGCGCCTGCCACCTCGAGGACGGCGACGATGATGACGACGACGTCGTGGGCGGCCCGCTGACCGAAGAACAGTTCGCACGGCAGTTCGCGGAGCTGCTCTGCGCCGAGTACGAGACCTGCAACGACAACTTCGATTGCGACCCCGAAGGCAACTACTAGGAGGGACCATGAAGAACACAACGATGTACCTCGTGTTTCTCCTGATCGCCTGCAACGGCCCAGACCCCGACTGCGACGACGACTTCGAGGAGCGAGACGGCATCTGCTACGAGGAGGAACCGGGAGACGACGACGACGACCATGTCGTGGGTGGCCCCTTGACTGACCAACAGTTCCGGGAGCTGTTCGGCGAGAAGCTCTGCGCCGAGTACATGGCGTGCAATCCCGAGACCGAGTGCAGCCCCAACGACACTGAGACGAATTTGGAGTGCGATTTCGATCGCGCCAAAGCGCAGGAATGTCTGAATGGCGTCTACGAGTGTGACGACTCCTTCGGAGAGGGATTCGAATACATCACCGTGCCGGCTGTGTGCGGCGAGGTCTACACCAACTGCACGGGCGGCACCTCATACTAGGAGACGAAAGAGATGCGATTGATTTCCATACCCGTTGGATTGCTGCTGATGTATGCCTGCAGCCCGGCAGATCCGGACTGTGACGACGGCTTCGAGGAGAGAGACGGGATCTGCTACGAAGAGGAGGGCGACGACGACGACGACAACGGAGCGACCGGAGGCGCGTTGACTCGGGAGCGATTCGCCGAGCTGTTCGAGGAGAAGCTCTGCGCCGAATATGCCACCTGCAATCCAGATATCGAATGTCAGTCGACCGGCAGCAGCGGCGCGGACGACTGCGACTACAACCGCAACATGGCACAGCAATGCCTGAATGGAACCTACGTGTGCAACGACGAATTCGGCGAGGGCTTTGAATTCGTGGAGGTCCCAGCCGCATGTGGCAGCGTCTTCACCAATTGCCCAGGCACCACCTACTATTAGGAGCGCCTCCATGAAATTGCTCGCGATCCCCCTGTTGCTGTTGGCCGGCACCGCTTGCGGAGGCGGCGGGGACGTCGACTGCGACGATGGCTTCGAAGAGCGAGACGGGCTCTGCTACGAAGAGGGCGAGCTTGGCGACGACGACGACAACTCGGTAGGCCCGATGACGCCGGCGAAGTTCAACAAGCTGTTCTACGAGATCTTCTGCGCCGAGATGGCAGATTGCAACCCCGACATCGAGTGTTCGGATGGCGGTAGTACGACCATGCCAGAGTGCACCTTCGATGCTGCCATGGCCCGGCAGTGTCTGAATGGAGAGTACGTCTGCGACGACAGCTTCGGCGAGGGATTTGAGTTCGTCATCGTGCCGGCAGCATGCGCTGAGGTCTACGACTGCGGCGGGGGCACGTACGGGTACTACTACTAGGTGTTGGTCTGACCACACCGGGCGGGGTCGAGCGCCAACGTCTTCAGGAGCTCGATCACGGCCTCTTCATCGCGAAGGCCGGGTCGTCGACCGACCACGCGGCCACGCTCCTCGCCACACCGATCGAATACCAAGACGGCGGGCATCGGGTGGCCCCAATCGTCTCGCCACAGCCCCAGCCCACGGAGGGTCGACCCATCGGGATCGGAGAGGATGGGCACGCCGAGCTTCTTCTCGACGACCAGATTGTCCGCCGGAGAATCGGCGTTGAGACCGACGACCTGGGCGTTCAGCCGGTGGAGTTGCTCTCCGAGCTTTGCGAAGCGGTCGAGTTGACCCACGCAGACTGGACACCACGCGCCCTTCATGACCACGACGACCAGGCGCCCGTTGCGAGCGGCGCCCTTGAAGTCCGTCCGAATGTCCCGCGCGCTGCGGAGCTCGTCTTCGGCCTGAGCTGACGTCGCCGCAACGGCGAAGAGAGAGGCGATGAAGGCGCGGCGATGCATGACCCGATCCTAACTGGTAGTGGGCAGCGCAAAGCGGAAGACCGTGCGCCCCGGCTTGCTGTCGACGTTCACGCGGCCTCCATGACCCTCGGCAATGGCCCGCACAAGCGCCAATCCGAGCCCCGAACCACCGTCTTTGCGCCCGGTAGTGAAGAAGCGATCGAAGACCCTGGGCAGGTTGCCCGCAGAGATCCCGGCTCCGTTGTCGACCACTTCCCAGCCGGTCCAACCCTGCCCGCTCCAACCCGAGACCGAGATCTCATCACCGCCGTGTTTCTTGGCGTTTTCCACCAGGTTGGTGAGGGCCGATTCGAGCTGGGCCGCGTCGCCGATGATCCGCCCGGCATCGCCAGAGGCCGTCAGGTCGAGGCGTCTGGCAACGCGATCGATGAGGTCCTGGAGTGCAAGTACCGACCGATCGCCACCTTCTTCGGCCCTTGCCAGGGTCAGGAGTCCGGTCACCATGCGCTCGAGCCTCTCGACTTCGGCATTGGCATTCGCGAGGAAGGTCGCGCGTTGTTCGGCAGACATGTCCGGATCGTCTTCGAGCAACTCCAGCGTGCCTCGCAGGGTCGCCAAGGGCGTCTTGAACTCGTGGGAGACGTTGCTCGCGAACTCCGAGATGTAGGAGAGCCGTTGTCTCAAGCGGTCGGACATCGTGCGCACGGAGCCGGCGAGGAGCGCGACGTCAGCCACGTGCGACTGCTCGGTCAGCACCAGGGTCGCCGCCTCATCGAAGTTGCCCTCGGCGATCTGCCCCGTGCCAGCGGCCACGATTCCGAGGGATCGAGTGAGCAGGAAGCCGGCATATAGCCCGACCCAGAGGGTGGAGAAGAGCGCAATCATCGCCCCAAAACGCGCCTTCCAGGACGACATGTGGTACAGCGCCTGCATCTCCTCGCGCGGGGTTCGCGAGAGTACGATCACACCGAGCACCTGCTTGTTCAGCGTGATGGGAAACGCCACGAACATGCGCACACTGGCGCGACGAGATGGGCTGCTGAGGGGGTTCCGAGAGGTGTCGCCGCGAGGTCGCGTCGCCACCGCGGTCTCGCCAGCCATGGCGCGACGGACCTCTCGATCTCCGCTCAGGTCCTCCCCGAGCACCGTGCCGGACGTCGCGATGACAATGCCTTGGTTGTCGGTGATTCGGATGCCAGCGAGGGTGGACGACTTGGCGGCCCGCAAGTTCCCCGACAGCGACGGACCAATGCTCTCCAGGGTGGCTCCAGGTTGATTCTGCTGGGCGAACTTCAGCTGATTGGTCGCCAGCATCGACAGGATCGCGCCCTGATGCTCCAGATCCCAGACCGTCTGATTGCGGAGATCGAGGGCGAGCGCGCCACTGCCGATGAGCACGGCAACGGGCAGGAGAAAGACGGTGAGATGGGACATCGTCAGCCAGGTGCGCAACGGCAGCACCACCCGCGCCGAGCCGTCGCGACGGCGGATCAGCGACAGCGAACGCCGGTCGCTCATTCGTCCTTTTGGAAACGAAAGCCCAGCCCGTGTACGGTCTCGATGCGATCGGAACCCGCATCGCGCAGCTTCTGGCGGATGCGCCTGATGTGGGAATCCAGCGTCCGGTCCGAGACGTGGTGGGGTCCCGGATAGGCGAGCTCGACCAACTCGGCACGGGGAAAGACGCGCCCGGGGCGACGGATCAACACCTCGAGGATCCTGAACTCGGTGACGGTGAGCGAGACCTCGGTGCCAGATGCCCAGACCCGGTAGGCGCCCCGATCCAGCTTTACGTCGCCCTCAGAAATCACGTCGGACGGGGTCGTGTCGACGGGTTTCGTCCGCCGAAGAACGGCTTTGACCCGGCTCACCAATTCCCGGGGCGAAAACGGCTTGGTGACGTAATCGTCGCCACCGAGCTCGAGACCGAGGACGCGGTCGAGTTCCTCGCCACGGGAGGAGAGAAAGAGGATGGGTACCTGCGATGTACGCCGAATCTGCCGGCACACTTCCATGCCATCCATCTCCGGCATGAGCACGTCGAGAACGATCATGTCCGGCACCGACGCCCGAAACGCCGCCAGCGCCGCCACGCCATCGGCGGCCTCCCTGACATTGAAGCCGGCGCGAGTGAGCGCGTAGCGGACCACCTCTCGGAGGCTCGGATCGTCGTCGACCAGCAGGATATCAGCACCGGGCATGCCGAAACCTAACATTGGAATCCGAGTCGTCGCCGCCGTACTCGTCGAAGACGGATGGGTACTCGCCGCCCAGCGCGGCCCGACCATGCGCATGCCCGGGTCGTGGGAGTTTCCGGGCGGCAAGGTCGAGGCGAAGGAGAGCGACCGCGAGGCGCTCCGCCGCGAGCTCGACGAGGAGTTGGGCATCGACGTGACAGTCGACGAGCGGGTCGCCACCGTGGTCCATCGCTACGACACGTTCGAGATCGAGCTGGTCGCCTATCGCTGCAGTGGGCGGAACCGGGAACTGGTGGCCACAGAACACGCGGAGCTTCGCTGGCTGAACCGGGCCACGCTGCGAACGGTGGAGTGGGCGGCGGCCGATGTCGGGCTCCTGGACGCAGTCGAGGCACTCCTGGCGTAGGCTGTTGCCGTGGAAGACCTCATCGCCGCCTATGACCGACTGGCCGCCGGCGCGACCGACGCCCCCATGCACCAGGCCCGCCGCCTGCAGTACATGGCCCGCGAACGCTGCGCCGGATCGGTAGACGATCGCCTCGGGGCCATCGCCGTCGCTACCGCTCTCGGCACCAACCACGGTCTTCCGATCCTGCGGGATCTGGCCGTGGATGCAGATCTGAAGGTCAGGAGCGAAGTCCTCTATCGGGCTCTGGCGCTGGGAGCCGTCGGACTGCCTGTCTTGCGTCGCATGATCGCCGACGACGACGACGAGCTCGCTGTCAATGTGCTCGAGCACCTCGTCCGAGCGGCCGACGAAGCCTCTGCGAACGCGACGAGGAGGCTGCTGCGCGACCCTCGTGCGCGGGTCAGAGCTGCCGCGGCAACCCTCCTCGGGATCGTGGGCGGGCCGGGAGTGCAGATCGACCTGCGCAAGCTCGAGACGGACGAAGACGATGACGTCAAGGTCGCTGCAAGCCTGGCTATTCAGCAGATCCGCGGCGAAGTGGAGAAGCCGGCTGCCAACCCGTGGTGGGAACCCGAAGCGCCTGCCGAGACCCCAGAACCGCGACGCGGACCCGTCGTCGAGAACCTCTCCCTGAGTGCCGCGAGACGACTCACCCGGGACCCGGATGCGGGCATGCGGGAGGCCGCCGCCAAAGCCATCGGGGAGCTGGGTGGTGTCAGCACAATCCTCGAGCTCGGAAAGCTCTGTAGCGATGACGACCCCGGCGTTCGCGATGCCGCCAAGGCCGCGATGAAGATTCTGTGTGACCGCGTCGAGCGGCCAGACCTCGGCCAGCGGTTTCTGGACTAGTTCTTACGCCGTAGGCGCACCTCTCGGCCGGTCGCGACCAACAGGCCCTCCTGCCCGCGCATGACATTGGCCGCATTGGCCTCGTCGGTGTCGAGGTGCATCTCCAGCACGTAGCTGTCTTTGACGCGCACCAGCACGTCTTTGAAGATCAAGTCCCGGCCCGCTCCGTCCACCTCGATCTCGACCACATCGCGGTCATTGACGCCGAAGTACGCGGCGTCGTCGGAGTGCATGTGGATGTGGCGGCGTGCCTGGATGACACCTTCGGTGAGGGTCAAGCGCCCATTTGGACCCTGCAGCGTGATGCCGGGGCTGTTCTTCACGTCGCCGCTGTTGCGAATGGGCGCGTCCATTCCCAGATGGAATTCATCGGTTCTCGAGATCTCGATCTGGCACGCTGGACGGGTCGGTCCCAGGACACGAACGCCCTCGATGGTCCGCTTGGGTCCAATGAGGTCGACCTTCTCTTCGCAGGCGAACTGACCGGGCTGACTGATGGGCTTGTACGAGGTCAGCTGGTGTCCCTCACCGAACAGGGCCTCGACGGCCTCCTGGGTCAGGTGCACATGGCGGGCCGAGATGGCCAGCGGAATGACGCGCTGCGTGTCCACCTTGTCCTTCTCGAGGATCACGTGGGCGGCACCCTCTGCGATGGCGTGGGCCTCGTTGGTGCTCACGACCAACAGGCTGCACCGACTGCGGCGAGTGGAGATCTCGGCGACGGGGTTGTCGGCATCGACCTTGGCGTCGCGATTGGCATCGGGGTCCAGCCGCGCGCCCAGAAAATCCAATCTCTGGGCGGCTCGGTGGCGCAAGAGAGCGCTGTTTTCCCCGATCCCGGCGGTAAAGACAATGGCGTCGACGCCCCCCATGACCGCGGCATAGGCGCCGATGTACTTGCGAAGTCGGTGGGCAAAGACGTTGAGCGCGCGGCGGCAGCGGGCGTCTCCCTCCGCGGCCCGTTCCTCGATGTCCCGCATGTCATTGCTGACGCCGGACAGTCCCTTCAGGCCCGATTCCCGGTTCAAGAGCTCGTCGATTCCATCGAGGTCGAGTCCCTCTTCGCGGGCCAGGTGCAACAGTGCGCCCGGATCGATGTCTCCGGAGCGGGTACCCATGACCAGGCCCTCCAGAGGCGTCAGGCCCATGCTGGTTTCGACGGATCGCCCGTACTCCACGGCGGCGACACTCGCCCCATTCCCAAGGTGACAGGAGATGATCCGCAGATCGGCGATGTCCGCCTCGAGGAACTCAGCGGCGCGCGCAGAGACGTATCCATGGGACGGCCCGTGGAAGCCATACCGACGGATCCCATGTTTATCCGCCAGTTCTCCGGGAATGGCATAGTGCTTGGCGCGGTTCGGGAGGGTGCTGTGGAACGCTGTGTCGAACACGGCCACATGGGCCAGATCGGGCAGCGCGGCGCGGGCGGCGCGGATCCCCTCGACGTTGGCGGGGTTGTGGAGTGGAGCCAACTTCGACAGCTCTTCGATCTGGTCCACCACAGCGTCGTCGATGAGCGTCGGGCGACTGAACGCCTCGCCGCCGTGCACGACGCGATGGCCGACGCCGCGAAGCTCTATGCCGTCGGTAACGAGGGACTCCAGCGCGTGTTCGATGGCGGCACCGTGGTCGGGAACCACCTCTCCGATCCGCTCGATCTTGACCTTGGATACGGATTTACCGGACACGGCGTCGACGATCGAGGCCTTGAGCGACGAGCTGCCGCAGTTCACTACGAGGATATGCATCATCCCTCCTGGGGGATGCTTTCTAATCACTCTCTCGCTCTCTTGCGGCCTCCGCCTTCAGTGCGGCCAGCTCCTCCTCTGCTTGCCTCACGCGATCCGCGCGCGCCTTCTTCTTCGCCGCCCGCTCCTCTGCCGCCTGCGCTTTGACCTTCTCGACGATGTCTTCGCCGGAATCAGTCTCTTCTTCCGCAGCTTCGGGCTCTCCTTCGGCGAATTGGAGCAGGTCCTCTCCCAGAGCCTCAACCCGGTCCTTCGCCCTCTGCACAGCTCTCTTGGCGGCGAACTTGCCCACCTCTTTGGCGGTCGGGGGCCGGAGCTTGTCCTTCAATTTGTCGAGCCAGGACATGCTCAGGACGTAACCACGATCCCGTACTTGGCTAGATCCCGTTCCGCCGCCTCGGCCCAGCCGCGATTCGCAGCGGGACTGGCAGGCGAGGGGTGCAGGACCCTTCCGACCGGAACACCCGAGCTCACGCGCTTCAGGCACTTCTCCGCAAATCCGCCCACGCCCAGGAGCAAGCTGGGCTCGAGGGCGGCGATGGTCTGCCGGAGCGCGTCGTCACAGGCGTCGAAGAGCGGCTCTCGCTCCGCGGCGGGCAGCTTCTCGGGAATCCGGTTCTTGCCGTTCGGCCCCTCCATGAACGACAGCGGGCAGTAGTTCAGTACGAAGAAACGCTCGAAGAAGGCCTCCGCAGTCCCGAATCGCTCAGCACCCCATCCCCAGAGACGGCGACCGCTGACCTCGGACCGGGGGCTGTCGAAGCCGAGAACGAGGCGCTTGGGATGTTCGCTGTCCGGCTTGCCGATGTCTCCTCGAATGCCCATCCAATCTCGCACGTGCGCGATCTCGCCGAACGGGACTCCGGTCTGGGCCATGCCCCAGGGACCCGGATTCATACCCATCAACACCGTACGACCCTTTCCGGACCCGAACTTCGTCAGGTAGTCCTCGTGGGTCGCTGCGGCGTACTCAAGGGGGTTGTAGACGTGAGTGACGGGGTCGGCAAAGCTGAGCGCTCCGACCCTGGCACCCAGCTCGCGGCTGATGCGGATGAGTTCGGCTGACATGCGCCCGGTTTAACTGCGAGCGGCCTCGGAGACATTGTCGGAGTACGCCTGGAGCCACGCGATGATGTCATCGGACTCGAACAGCGGTCGTCCGTCGATGAACAGACAAGGGACCGTGCTCCGACCGGTGGCCTCGCGGAGCTCGGAGCTGGCGGTCCGGTCGCGGATGGTGTCGCGATATTCGAGCTTGAGACCAAGGCTCTCGATGACGCGAGCCACCCGGGCGCAGTACGGACACGAGTCGTACTTGAACAGCACCAGCTGTCGAACTTGATCGGGTGGAGGCGCGTGCGTCGGCACGGTCCCCCGCTCTGTGTTGAGCCAGTCGAACATTCCCATGGGGCTCAGTAACTGCAGATCGTCGATCGTTTCACCGCAGATCTTCTACGGACACTTGTCGAACTTGTCGTTGCAGCCAACGACCTTGATCTTCACGCTGGCGTGGCCATCGTCGAGAACACCGATGCGGCGGGCCGCCTTCTTGGACAGATCGATGATCCGCCCGGCGACGTAGGGACCCCGATCGTTGATGAGAACCCGGACCCGATCGCCGGTGTCCATTCGCTTGACGACAACAATCGAACCAAGCGGCAGGGTCTTGTGGGCAGCGGTGAGCTTGGAAGGCCGAAATTTCTCGCCCGAGGCCGTCGCCTTTCCGCGGAAACCGGGCCCGTACCAGGACGCCACACCGGTCTCGGTGTGCCGATGGCCGCACGCGGACAAGAGGAGGAGAAACACCAGGGAGGCGACCCGGACAGAGCTGGGTCGTGCAGCGACGATTTGGGGCATGGCTGGATGTGGGGGGAAGAGGAGAGGGGGAGAGGGAGGGGTGCGGTAGGATCCGCGTGCCAACCTGTATATCAGATTTTCTTGTGTTATGGTCCCGGCACTTCCCCCCTTCCCTCCCCCCAATCCCTCCCCACTCACCCCCGATACATCCCCAATGACGTACCAACTGCACGCCGCGCTGGCCCACGGTGCCAGTGGCGAAAAGCACGCGACCCTCGGTCGCTATCAAGCCTACCTACAGTCGTTCCGGAGCCTGACGTCCACGGTCGTGAGGCGCATGTCCGACGACGCCCTCCAAGACTGTGCACATCGGCTGGGGACGGCCAGTAGTGGCCAGCTCGTCGGCTTCGCCCAGCTCGAGTGGCCGGTGCTTCTCGACTTCGCCCTGTACTGCCATCGCCTCGCCGGCGAGAGCGCGGTCCAGCGCCTGCGGGCCGAAGAAAGGCCCGTTCAAACCGTCGCCGATCAGGTTCTCGACGCCATGTGTGCGACAAGCATCCGCATCCTCGATCTGGAGCGCGTGTCCGAGGGAATCGGCTTCCGCGGCGTCGACGTCTGGACCGGTGAGGACATCGGCATCATCGAACCCGGCATTGCCAAGCGGTTCACAGAGGGCGACCGCGTCGTCTGCCGGATCGTCGATCTGTCCGATCTGTCCATGACGACCGAGCTCATCCTGCCGTTGAGCGACGCCGGCCTGTTCCGCCTCGTGGACGAGCTCGACGCGTCAGATGTCGACCCCCGCGAGCTTCTGACGCCGCAGGCTCTCGACGAGTACGCGCGCGTCGTCTACCGGTGTGCCCTGGACGACCAGAGCTAGCGAAGCACTAGAAGCGGGGGATACGGAAGGTCCCGCTCGGAGCCTCGTCGCCTAGCCTGACGAACTCGCGCCAGTCGCGCTTCCCTTTCTTCGGATCCGCGGGTTTGCGGTCGCGGGGGGAGTCCGCCTTGGTGTCGAAGTCTTTGGGGAGGACGCGCTCAGCCATGGTCTCGGCTCCAATACTTGGACAATTATAAGAACACGGACCCAAGCAGCCGACAACCCCGTGATTGGGGCGTTCTGGCGACTGCCGAGGTCCCTCGGCCTAGATCTGCATGTCACGGAATTGTCAAACCGCAGGTTTCTCCATGAACAGGAGGGTAGCCGAGGCTCCTGATCCGCTCAGTATTTGGGGTAAACATGCAGCCCGTCGACCTGCGTTCCGACACCGTCACCCAGCCCACAGCCGCCATGCGAAAGGCAATGATGGAGGCCCCGCTTGGGGACGACGTCCTCGGCGACGACCCCACAGTGAAGCGCCTCGAAGCCGTCGCGGCAGAACGCGTCGGCAAAAAGGCCGCGGTTTTCACGCCCTCGGGCACCATGGCGAACCTGCTCGGCATCCGGGTGAACACCCAGATCGGCGACGAGGTCCTGATGTACGCCGGCGCCCACCCCTTCAACTACGAGGCCGCCGGGGCCGCGGCATTCGCGGGTGTCCAGATCCGCACCCTGGCGTCCAAAGACGGGATCATCTCCCTCGATACGCTCGAGGGTGCCTTTCGACCCGACGACGACCACTTCGCACCTGCACAACTGCTCACCATCGAGGACACGGCCAATCGGGGGGGCGGCACAGTGCACGAGCTCGACCACCTCGACGCCCTGACCTCCCTCGCCCACAGCCGCGGCATGCGGACCCACCTCGATGGCGCCCGGGTCTTCAACGCCGTCGTGAAATCCGGCATCTCCCTCGCTCGCCGTGCCCAGGGCTTCGACACCGTGCAGTTCTGCTTCTCGAAGGGACTGGGCGCGCCTGTGGGATCCGTGCTGTGCGGGACCGAGGACGCCATCCACCTCGCTCGACGCATGAGAAAGGCCCTCGGCGGTGGCATGCGTCAATCCGGCCTCCTCGCTGCGGCAGCGCTCTACGCACTCGACCACAACGTCGATCGACTCTCCGAAGACCACGACAACGCCCGCGCGCTCTGGGAGGGCCTCAGCGCGGCCGGATTCCCGGTGAAGGAGCCCCAGACCAACATGGTCTACGTCACCGTCGACGAGGCGCCAAAGTGGCAGGACGACCTCGGTGATTCCGGTGTGCACTGCTTCGCGGTGAGCGACACAGAGCTCCGCCTGGTGACCCACCTCGATGTGGATCGAGCAGGAATACACCGCACTATCGAGGCGTTCGCCAGCCTTCAGTGAGGCCTACCAGTCGGTTTCGTCCTCGGGAACGATCTCGGCCTTGTGGAAGCCCTTGGTCTCGCCCTTGAACGTCTTGGTCCGGGTGTCGAGCCACTCCTCGATCTCTTTGTCGTTGGCGACCGGCTCGTCGGTCAGCTCCACGGCGATGGTGCCCTCCCCCTTGCATTTGGCGGCGGCCTCGAGACCCCACTTGGAAGTCAGGGCGGCCTCGAGGTCCTTCTTCAGGGCTTCGGGCCAGTGGGTCCCGCCCTCGATGATCTTGCCGTGATGCAGGAACCCCTGCTCCTTGCCGTTCTTGCAGACCATCATCTCCTTCGCCATCGCGTAGTAGGTGTACTTTCCACCGTTCTTTCGGTCCACCCAACGATACCCGGCGAAATCGTTCGCCAGCCCCTCATCGCCGAGCGACATGAGGATGTCTCGGGCTGACTCCGCGGCGTCCGCCGGGATCTGGGGTCCAAGCGTTCTGATGGCGTCGATCGCGGCCTTGGCTGCCCCGGCGTCCATGCTGTTGCCGACGTTCGCCGCGTCGCCAAAGGCGCTCATGATCAGGCGGACCTCCATCGGATCCGACAGCGAGGTCGCCATTCCCGTGAGCGTGGGAATCGCGTCCTTGCCGAGATTTCGGGAGTAGACCTCCAGCAGCCCGAAGTATTGGGCTCGATCCGCCGCCCGCGCACCTTGATCGCCGTTGATCATCTCGGTCAGCATTGCCGCGATTTCGGGAGTCCGGCACGACCCCAGTCCGGCATACCAACGGTTGGACAGAAAGACGTCCTTCTTCACATCGCGGGCCTCTACGAAGAACTTGCCGACGTTGGGTTCCTCTGCGCACTTCGAACCGAACCACCGCACCGTTTCGCTGCGGTGGTGATCCTCGAGACCGTCGACCCAGTCGAGCACGGCATCCTGCCCACCGACAGAAAGTGCGGCGAGACCGGCCTCCATGCCGTCGTCCCCGTACAGCGTCTTCGTCATCGCAAAAGCCGCCTCATCCGCGGCGATTGCACCATCGCACTCAGCGAGTTTCAGATACACCTTGGCAACGGCTACCGGACTCGCCTCGTGGAGATCCAGCGCGAGTTGTTTGGCGTCGCAACCCTGTGCTTGTGCAGATCCTGCGAGAGCCAACGTCAACCAAACCAACATTGATGATCCTCCGACCTCTGACTGAGAGGGCACCCATCCTATCACTCGGATATGGACCCCAGCCTGCTTTGGAGGATTCCCATGAAGGCACCCATCCACGTCGCGGTCACCGGCGCCGCCGGCAACATCGGCTACTCACTGCTGTGGCGCATTGCGTCCGGCGATTGTTTCGGTCATGACCAGCCAATCATCCTACAACTCCTCGAGATCACACCCGTTCTCGAGCGCCTGAATGGCGTCATCATGGAGCTCGAAGATTCCGCGTTCGGCCTCGTGCATGGGATCGTCGGAACCGATGACGCCAATGTGGCCTTCGCCGATTGCGATGCCATCTTCCTGGTGGGATCGCGCCCGCGTTCGAAAGATATGGACCGCGCCGACCTGGTGGCTGCCAACGGCCCGATCTTCGTCGGCCAGGGCAAGGCCATCAACGACAGCGCCAAGAAGAGCGTCAAGGTCATCGTGGTGGGCAACCCCTGCAACACCAACTGTCTGATCGCCAACGCCAATGCGCCGGACATCCCCAACGGCAACTTCAGCGCCATGACCCGTCTCGACCAGAACCGAGCGGCGGGTCAGCTGGCCAAGAAGGCCGGCGTTCCCGTGGCCGCAATCGAAGACGTCTTTGTGTGGGGCAACCACTCCAACCAGATGTACCCCGACGTCGTGGTCGGCAAGATCGGCGGCGAGTCGATCGCCGACCGGTTCGACACCGAGTGGATTCGCGGCGAGTTCCTCCAGACCGTCGCGACCCGCGGCAAGGCCATCATCGTCGCCCGCGGCGCCTCCTCTGCGGCGTCGGCGGCCAACGCGTCCGTCGACCACATGCGCGATTGGTGGCAGGGCAGCGACAACCGCATCGTCTCCATGGCGCTGCCGTCCGAGGGTTGGTACGGCGTACCGGAAGGTCTGATCTTCAGCTTCCCGTGCCGCGTGTCCGCCGACGGCGTCGCAACCGTCGTCGAGGGACTGCCCGTCGACGCGTTCGCACAGGCGAAGATCGACAAGAATGTCGCCGATCTCGAGGGCGAGAAAGCTGCGGTTGCAGGCCTGCTCTAACCACTACCCGCTCTAGATTTCCTCCCTTGCCTCACCGTTTCGGGTGATGCGGCCGGGGGAGGCATCATGATCGAAGCCCTTTGGCCATCTCGATGTGCCGGTTGCGGGCGGCTGCACGACGGGCGCCTGTGTCGGGACTGCATTCCGTTGGGCGTGCATCGCGTCCCCCTCCAGGAGTGCGCCATCCGGGGGGCCTTCACCCTCACGGGCTACGACGCGTCCATGGGTCACGCCTTGCGAACGGCAAAGTTCCGACCCGACCGGGACTTGGCGTGGAAGGTTGGGCGGCACTTCGGTGTGGAGATGGCCCACGCGCTCCGCGGGGGCCGATTCAGCGCCATCGTGCCGGCCCCCTCTCCCTGGCAGCGACGGCTGAAGCGTGGATTCAGCCTTCCGGCCATTCTCGCCGCCGAGTTGTCCCGGGCGACTCGGGTGCCCGTGGTGCACGCACTCAGAGCTCGGGCCGGCCCCCGACAGGCCACCCTCGACGTGCACGCTCGCCGTCACAACCTCCGAGGCCGCATCCGTTCGCGTGTATCAATTTCTGGAACAGTTCTCCTCGTAGACGATGTGGTGACGACGGGTGCCACGGCCGACGCCTGCGCCAGAGAACTGCTTGGAGACGGCACGAGGGCGGTGTGGCTCCTCACTGTCTGCGCCCAACGGAGCCGACGTGTCACCTGATGTCGCACGTGTTTCAAATCCTTTGACATCGTTTCATGAACCAAACGCCTCTCGGTGCGTACTCAATAGGTAGCAGCGAGTTTTGCCGGTCGTTCCGTTCGCGGACGGCTGGCACACCGATTGCAGACTCTAAAAGACAGGCACGACAACAGGGAGGCACACCATGGCACGCAGCGAAATGACACTCGGCGAGCTGATCTCTTTCTTCTACCAGGAGTACCTCGAAGCTTATGGCGACGAGGATCTCGCATCTGTCGCCGCGGCGGCGAGCGTGAACCAACTCCTCATGGAGCAGAACGAGCCCGAAGTGCGAGAGTCCGAAGCCGCGTAGCCGGGTTTGGGATGTTACCCCGCGCCGCTCAGGCGCGGGACACCTGAGCCGGCGTGCGTGGACAGCTGATCTTGCACTGCGCTATGATCGAGTCCCCACCCGCTCTTCTCCCCTTCCAGCCCACCTCGCGCCACATGGCTCTCCCCGTATCCCCTCCGCCTCGCAGCGACGATGTCGCGGTCCAAGGATGGTCAGGTCTGACCATCAGGATCGCTTGGACGCTGCTTACAAACGGCGTAAAAGTCCGGCCGGCGGTCCTCAAAGACGCGCGCACGCACGTGCTCTTCCACATCGCCCCCACGGCTTCGGTGCCGCAGGCCGAGGACCAGGCGACTGCGCTGACGAGCCGATTCGTGGACAACGCGCGAGGCCGACGGCGCAACGACGCGTGGGCTCTAGACGCCCAGATGCCCCTTTCGCCCCGCTGGCGGCGCGCGCTGGACCGCTCACTGACGCCACTGTCAGAGGTCATCTTCCGCAAACACTACGGCGACAATCGCAGCCTGGCCATGCTGGAGAGCCGGCTCGAAGTCGACCGGGTCATCCTCGACGGACACCTGGGAGGTCTCCGCGAAGTCGTCCGCAGATCGGCAGCGGTCGACGGCGTTCCCCTCGATCAGTGGTCCAACGAGAGGGTCGATCGGCTTCTCGCCCGCCTGGCGGCCTGGTCGCCCGGCCCATGCCCACCCCTGTTGGACGTCATCGAGGGCGCGCACAGGGAGCACGTGGCCACCTGTTGCCGCTGCGACCGAACGGTCCGGCTGGTCCGGGCGTCGATTGTCACCATCGAAGACCTGCTGCCTCCCACGCTGGGCGCCCGCCCAAGGGGCGAGGTCGAGGTCCTGGCATTGCACTTTCATCCAGACTCCCGGGGGCATCGCCGCACGCTGGCGGAGGACCTCCCCGTCGTCACCTTCCCCATCGGCGATGACATCCTCCTGATGGACGCGGCCCACATAGACGAGATCGCTCCCGTTCTCCGAACCGCAACAGAGCTCGGACTTCCCGCTCGAGACCAGCTCCGCGGCGCCATCGTCAGCGGGACCGGAAAGTGGTCGCGCCACGGCCTCCTGGGACCGCTCACCGAAATTGCGGAGCGCGAGGCCCGATTCCGCGGCTGGGGCCACGTGGACGGCGTCGACCGGCTGCCCGAGGTCCTCCCCGAGCCCCCCTCAGCTCGCCCTCTCGGCACCGCCGTGCTCTTGCTCGCCGCATGCACCCTGGTGGTCTTCCGCCTCGCCTTCCCGCCTCAACCGAGTGACGCAGAGTTCCCTCTCGAAGCCCAATTCACCGAGGGCAGAGGCGGCGTCTGGACCCATTTCGATGTCGAAGAAGAAGCGATCATCACCCTCGTCCGCAGTGGTCCCGAGGGCCTGCAGGTGGTCACGGCGCCCGCGTCGGCAGCCGCGAAAGCCGAGTACGCGGTGGGCGATGGTAGCTACCGCCTGCATACCAGTGGGGGTGGGATCCTCTTGGTGTCCAGCTCTGAATCCGTCGCCGACGTGAAGGGCCTGATCGCGACCGCCGAGACAGCCGACGACCCACTGTCCGCCCTCTCCCAGCTCGTCCAGAACGCCACTCCCGGATCGGACGCAAAGGTGTACCAGCGATGAGGACTGGAATAGTTTTGCTGTTGACGGGTCAAAGATCTCTCCCCTAGGATCAATATCGATCAAGGACCAACCGCTATGATCAAGACATTGCAGAAACGCAGTCGATTTGATTTGCACATGCATACTTCCCACTCGGACGGAAAGTTCGGGCCGGAAGAGGTCCTGAGGAAGGCGGCAAAGGGCGGCCTGGACGTGATCGCCATCACCGACCACGACCTGGTTGGCGCCACGACGCCGGGCATGCATGAAATCGACGGTCACCCACTGTATGTGATCGCAGCTGCCGAGATCAGCGGGCGCCACGAGGGCGCCGAGTACCATCTGCTGGTCTATTTTCCCGGCGAAATCCCCGAGGGATTTCGGACGTTCTGCGAGGACCAATGCCGGGAGCGAGCGACGCGCTACGCGACGGCCATCGAGCGTATGGGACTCGAGGGCATCGCCGAACCCGAGTCCGAGGCTCTCGAGGGCCGTCGCGCACTGACGCGGTTGCACCTCGCCCGCGAACTCGTCGCAACGGGCCACGCCAAGCACGTCGGCGACGCGTTCGGCCGCTTCCTCGGCGACCGCAACGACAACGTGCCCAAGCTGTCGCTCCCCATCACCAAGGCCATCGAAGTGGCGCGGGCCTTTGGAGGCATCACGTCCTGGGCCCACCCGAGGGTCGCCTCGGTGAAGCACCATCTGAGCGCGTTCCTGGACGCTGGCCTACAGGGCATCGAGGGACTGCGGCCAATGCTCACCTCGCGAGACCGGGGCTTTCTCCGACGCACTGCTCGTCGACACGGCCTGTTCCTCACCGGAGGATCGGACTGGCACGGATGGATTGACGAGGATTTGGGCCTCTTTTCCCTCACCGGAACCGAGGTTGGCGACTTCATGGACTCTCTGGCCGCCGCTTGATACCAGGGCGTCCCTACTCCCTGGAGGACGCCCCAATGGCCGACATCAACGACTTCTTCGGCAACTACCTTCCCCAAAAGCTGAAGGACAACCCCGATCTGGCAGCCGACGTGGGCGCGATCTACGTCTTCGAGCTCGAAGGTGCTGGCAACTGGACCGTCGATCTCACCGGCGCCGGCGAAGTCCGCGAGGGCGCAGCCAAAGATGCGGGCTGCACGGTCACCGCTACCGCCGACGACTTCGGCACGCTGCTCGACAACCCGGCCCAGGGCATGATGCTCTTCACGATGGGCAAGCTCAAGGTCAGCAACGTCGGCTTGGCGCTCTCGCTGCAGAAGATTCTCAGCTAGGCAGCCGTCAGCATTCCGCTGTCAGCTCTAGAACTCCCAGTCTCGGACGAACTCCAGTCGTCCGAGATCGTGCTCGGTCTGGGCTTCCCAGACGACCTCGCCTTTGCGGTTGACCTCCGAGATGGTTCCGGATGCCGACCAGGCGATGAGCACATTGCCACCGGGTAGTCGGCGGGCGTCGCCCAGATAAGACCAGAAGACGCCGTTGGGGTCGTCGTAGGACCAGACCTCCTCGACGGTTCTGGCCTCTTCGTCGATGGCGTACTCGACGACGCGAGACGGGAGCTCCTTCCCGTCGTTGTGGTTCCGGTTGTCGAAGACCAGCATGCCCCCGGGCCAGAACTCGGACATGTGCCCGTGTTGGGGCAGGACGGTGTCGCCGATGAGGGTGAATTCGTTGTTTCTCCCTCCCAGAATCCACGACAGCGTGCCATCGCCTTCGATTCGCAGGACCGCGTCCCAGTACCGGGTCAGCGCAAAATAAGCGTCCTGGTCCGGGTCGTAGATCAGGCTGTTGGTGTGCGACCACTCCGCAAATTGCGGCACGAACGTGCTGGCGTTCATGTGGTCGCAGGCCCAGAAGATGTCGACGCCGCTGTCGTCGAGGATGCTGAAGAGCATCTCGCTGTCGCCGTCTGAGCCCTCGTCACCCATGCGGATGGCGTCGCTGGCGATGTCGGCGTCCACATTGTCGAACCACAGGTTGCTCGTGTACTGCCACGACAGCCACACCAGCTTGCCGTCGGGCCGCTCGATGAAGTCGTGATGCTGTTCTTTGGCGCGGGTGACCGTCTCGGCTCCAGTCTTCACGTTCACCCGACGGATCTCCCCCGTGTCCAGCTCCCGGGCGCGGTCGTACTCCGAATACAGCACGGATCGGCCATCCAGGCTCATTCGCGAACGGGTGATCTTCGTCTGCGGCGTCTGCCGCTCCCGCCACCACACATGGGCACCGCATCCGTCGATCACCGCCGAATACGACTCTGTCTTCTTGTCGAACTGGTTGAGCAGGATGTGGCCGTTGGCGACCTGCGACTCGCTCGAGTCGACGCTCAACAGCTTGAACGGCTCGAGGTTGTCAGGGGTCTCGACGTCGGCCGACGGGCGCTCATGGCACTTCAACGCGCGCTTCCCGGGCGTGCATCCGAGGGCGACAAGGGCCAGGAGTGGGGCGATCCACCGCATACCTGGGAAGTCTAGCTCGCTACAACCAGCGTCGCCGGAAGAGGACAAGGGCGCCGAACAACGCCGTGGACCCCGGTACGAAGATGACGCTGATCAGGCACACCAGCGCCTGGCCGGGCATCGAGATCTCCAACACATCGACATCGGAGGGGCGCTCTCCGATCTGCGCCTCCTCTTTCGTCAACCAGGCGATGGTATTGAGCAGGAGATCCTTGTTGTTTCCCACGTTGATGAGGGCGTTCGAGGCAAACTCGCTATCGCCGATGACCACCATGCGGCCACCGGCCTCACCCATGACGCCGGGAACGTCCAACACGGACGGGTCCATGATCTCGGCGACCACCATCAACGGGACATCACCGAGCTTCTCGCCCGGGTTCGGCTCGACGGTCTCACCGTTGGGGTTGGTCTCGGCCCAGGCGGAAAATCCCGTCTCCAACAGCGACTCGACGGCGATGCCCTCGACGTCCGGCAGAGGGCCCACGCTGCGGGCGAGGCTCATGACCACCACTGCGCCCATGCTGGACGTGATGGCGTGAGGCATGAAATTCCGCCTTCGGAGCACGATCACCGACGGATCGTCCAGACCGGCCATCATGTTCTCGAAGTTCTCGTCCCAGACCAGGTCGGCCCCAACCGCAACGCCGTAACGCTCGAGCTCACCCGCCAATTCGTCCGACTCGAATGGATCGATGAGGACCACGACCTGTCCACCGTTGGCGACGTACTTGGCCAGGGCCTCTCGCTCGACGGGCTGCCAGTCGGAGTCCGGGCTGGCGATGATGAGCACCTCGCACGCCGCGTCGACGCCCTCGGTGAGAACCAGGCTCTTGGTCACCTGATAGTTGAGGGCCTCGAGGCCGAGCACGAGCTGTCCGAGGCCGGCCTCTGAATACTCGTCGTCGGGATCGGGCTCGCCATGGCCGATGGTCCAGCAGATCCGATGCTCCACGCGGGAGAGCAGCAAGATGATGCGAGCCGTGAGCTCCGACTCGGTGATGTCGCCTTCGAGACGCTTCTTTCGACCGTCTGCGGTACTCAGGATGACCGTGCCGTGGTCGCTCGTGACCTCGTGCTCTGCGGCCATGCGCGGGCTGCTCAGAGGGTCGTGGTAGCTCACCGTCAGCTTGTCGGTGTGTTCCTGGAATCGGCCGAGGAGTCTGGCGAAGTTGTCTCGGTCGGGCGAGCCCTTCCGGTAGAAGGCCAGGATCTCGACGGGTTCTTCGATTCCAGATGCGATGGAGATCGAGTGGTCCGACAGCGTGTACGAGCCCTCGGTGGTGAGGTCCCAGGTCTTGTCGTGGTCGTTGGAGACCTTGTAGGCGGCGCCCGCGATTACGCCAGCCAATACGACCATCAGCCAGCTACCACTGCCATAGATGAACGAGCGCGACGACACGGTCTCACCGACGCGGTCCCTGTCGAAGACGGCGTAGCCGAGGAGCGCGACGGCCCCCGCTATGGCCCAGTACGTCGCCGTGCCGTCCATCGTGCCGGTCACCCACCAGACCGAAGCGGAACCCACCAACGACACACAGCCGATGAGCAACAACACCCACGCCCACTTGGCAATCAACTCCATCGATGACTCTCGAGGCGCTGGTGGGTGGCGAAGATGAAGACCAGGATTCCGGTGCCGAAGTACACCAGATCGGACAGGCGAACCGAGCCGCCGTACATCTCCTGAAGGTGCGTGGTCAGCCCGATATGGGAGAGCAATGCGTCCGGATCAGACCCGGCAAACGCGGCGACCCAGAGGACGAGAGAAGCGGCGAAGGACATGCTGAGCGCGACCACCTGATTGGTCGTCATCGACGAGCAGAACATGCCCATGGCGATGATGAGGGACGCGAGAAGAAAGGTGGCCAGATAGCTGCCGGCGACGGCCCCGAACTCCGGTTGACCCCAGTAGTACAGGGTCGCCGGCACATGGGCGGTGCACAACAGCATCACCACGGCGAAGCAAACGGTGCCCAGGTACTTGCCCAACACGATCTCCAGCGTCGAGATCGGACTGGTGAACAGCAGCTCCATCGTCCGCTGCTTGTACTCCTCCGCGAACATGCGCATGGAGAGCGCCGGCGCCATGAAGATCAGAATCAAGGCGCAGTTTCCGAACCAGGGAATCAGCAAGGCCTCGGTGACGCTCAGGGACGCACCGCCGTATGGATTGAACGCCATCTTTGCCTGCTGGTCGGCATACTCGGCGAGCCAGATGAACCACAGCACGCCCGTGATCGACAGGAAGCCGCACAGGACCATCCAGCCAATGGCCGTGCTGAACAGAGCCCGCAGCTCCCGCCAGGCGATATGTAGAATCGCCACTACTCGCCCCCGGTGAGCTTCAAATAGGTGTCTTCGAGGGCTCTGGAGGCGCCGAGCTCGAGCAGGCCCGCGTCCACGGCCCGCCGAGCCACCTCCTCTCTCACGTCAGAACCGGCGGCGATAGTGTATTTTCCATCGCCGAGATCGCTCACCACAGAGACATCGTCGACGTCTTTGAGTCGCTGCAGGAGCGCTTCGTCGGGGCGGGCGACCCGCAGGTTCACCGACGTTCCGGAGCCTGCGAGTTGATCCATCGAGCCCTGACCGACGATCAGCCCCTTGTTGATGATGACCACCCGATCGCAAACGGCCTCGACCTCTGGCAGGACGTGGGTGGACAGAATCACAGTGGTCTCGCCATCTGAGAGCCCCTTGACCAGGCTCCGGATTTCGACGCGCTGCGCTGGATCGAGACCCGACGCGGGTTCGTCGAGGATCAACACGCTCGGGCTGTGTACCAGCGCCTGGGCGATGCCAACCCGCTGGCGGAATCCCTTCGAGAGGTGATCGATGAGGCGATGGGCCACCTTCGTCAGACCGACCTGGTCGATCACCCGCTCGACCGCCTTCTTGGGTTCGTCCGCGCGCTTGATTCGTGCGCAGAAGCGGAGGTAGCTGCGCACGGTCATGTCGGTGTACAGCGGCGGAAACTCCGGAAGGTAGCCGACCATGGACTTGACCTTCCGGGGATCGTTGAAGACGTCGACGCCACCAACCATGGCTTCGCCACTGGACGCGCTCAACGACCCGGCAAGGATCCGCATCGTCGTGCTCTTGCCCGCGCCATTCGGACCAAGAAATCCGACGATCTCACCCTTCTCCACCTGGAAATCGAGCTTGTCGATCGCCAGCGTGGCGCCGTAGTTCTTGGTGAGCTGTTTGACCTGGATCATCAAATCGGGGGGAAGCAATGACCCCTATTCAGATGATCAGCTGCGTCAACCTCTACCCATCACTCCCGGCAGGCCTGCGCGGGGCCGTCGTCGATGGAGATCCCGTGTTTGCCCGCATCCCAGACGTAGCGTACCGAGAGGTCTTGTTCCGCATCGAAAGAACACATGACCTCGCGCCCATCGTCGAACTTGATCCTCATCTCCGTGGGCCCTTCGGGCACGCGTGCACCGCCTGCCGTCGGGAGGAAGGTCGGACCTACCTCGGCCTGGGCGTCGCTGGGGATCCAGATCTTGACTCGCACCGTGCCATCGGCGATGCCCCCCGATTTGGTCATCTCGGACAGGAACTTCGCGGCGGCCAGGGTCATGAGTAACACGACCATGAACGCCAGAAATGCGACGAAAAGATACGGGGCATAACGGCGGTTGTTGTTGCGCTGAATGCCGGGGCTCGTGAGCGCGCCGGTGATGTCGCGCAGGAACTCGTCGTCCCCCGACTCGCCCAGCGCATCTTCCGGGGTGATCCTTGGACGCGACTCGTAGATGGGCAGCACGGTTGTGCGGGCGAACTCTTCGAGTCCGATGCGATAGCGGGCGTCGATGGCGTACAGCAGCTGCTCGAGGTCTCTCGCGCACTCGACGGCGGTAGGACGGTAGTCTCGCGTGTAGGCGCACATCCTGCGGATCAGGTTGCGCATGTCCTCCAGGGCAGGCTGCGCCATACCCTGAATCTGTACGTACCCCAGCTGCCGATTCATCGCCTGGTCGTGGCTCACGGGGTTGATCGACAAGCTCATCGTGCGACCGGTGAGCAGCTCGAAAAGTGACATTCCAGCGGAATAAACGTCCACAGAAGGATTGTCGGAGATGCCGTCGAGGCGCTCTGGCGCCATATAGGGCCGGGAGCCCATGACGACGGACTCAGTTTTTGCTTCTCGGCCTTCGAACTCGCCTTTCGCGATGCCAAAGTCGACGACTTTCACTTCTCCGTGGATGGAAAGCAGGATATTCGACGGTTTGATGTCCCGATGAATGACGCGCATCGGGCGACCATCGTCCCCCAACGCCTCGGCGTAAGCGACGTGCAAAGCCAGACAGGTCTGCCGTGTCATTTCGAGTGCAATGGCCGCCGGGAGGCCGTCTTTGAAGCGGAGCAGGAGCTGGTCCAGCGACACGCCCTGCACGTGTTCCATGACCACAACTGGGCGGCCGCCGACCTCCATCAAACGCTCTACCCGAACGATATTTGGATGGTTGATCCTGGACAACAGTCGAGCTTCGTCGCGCGTTCGGTTGAGGATCTTGTCGTTGGTGGCGTAGGCGCCCTTGAGAATCTTCAGGGCGACCTTGCGACGCAGTGGATCGGTGCTGACACGGGCGACGCACACGGTTCCGAAAGAACCTTCACCCAGGATCTCGAGGATTTCGAATGGACCTGCAGCCCGCTTCAACGGAGCACCCCTGCAACACGAGTATAGCAGGCGGCCCGAGACCGCGGACCGCTCAAGAGCGGGGCTCCGCGGGTATGCGGACCTCCCCGAGTCGTGTGCTCAGGGGGCGTTGCAAGATCCACCAATAGTGGATTTTCAGCTTGCTCTCCCCAACCGCTCGAAAGCGGTTTATTCCGACCACACTGTTCAAGTCTCGTACCATCCTCGTAGTGAGCTGAGATCTGCCCTGCCTCATAGCCGCAACGAAGCGGTTAGGCCATCTACGTGTCCATGATCAGCGCCACATTGAACCTGTACCGGGACGCTGGCAGCGACGCGTTTGCCAGCATTCGCAGAAGCCTCTGGGCGATCGCCTTCCTGTTGGCTGGCTTCGTCCTGATGTTCGCGTCGGGGCTGGCACTGGGGCCCGCGGGATTCGCGGGGGGCTTCGTCCTGTTTCTGGTTCACGCAGGCCTCACCGGGTGGTACCTGTCACTCGTAGAAATCGCAGTCGCGACGCGTCGGTCGATCAGCACACAGGACATTCGCGACAACGTCGGCCAGTACTTCAACGACATCATCACCGTCATGTTCATCTTCTTCCTGCCCGAGCTCCTCATCGGCTTGGCCTACGAAGAGGCGTTGTGGGTGCTGATCCCGGCCGCCTGTCTGGCCTTCAATCCCATCCCCGAGATGCTCTACCAGGAGCGGGCCGGAGGCCTCGAGCTCATCCGCGACTCGGCGATGTTCATGCAGCAGAACTGGCCCGAGTGGATCGGTCCACATCTCGTCGCCGGCGGCCTGCTCGCGACCCTCGGATGGTCGATCACCGGAATCTGGGACCCCGAGTGGATGGTCGAGGCCGTAAAGATGTTCGGCCCTTGGTTCGGCTTCATGCAGTCCGGCTACTGGGGCTTGAGCCTCGGCGGTTCGTTCACCCCACAAGGCATGGGTCTTTTCGCGCTCCTCTTCGTATTCTCTCACTGCTTTATGGTATTTCGTGGCCACCTCTACAAGCGCCTGCGGACATCGTCGCGGCGCGGCAGGGCGTGGAAAGCTCAACTCTAGGTGGGAGAAGCGACATGGGCGGTATCGATCTCGGCAGCGAGGAGAAGGGCAAAGTCGTCCAGGTGGCCGACGGCTTCTGGATCCTGGCGACATCGCATCACCCCGGCGGAAATCCGGGCATGCCAGAGATCAACAACCGGGCGATGATCTTTCGCCTGAAAGACAACGGAGAAGACGTCCTGGCGGTCTTCAACGCCGTCGACCCCGGGCAGATGGGCAAGGTACACGACCTCGAAAAAGAGACCGGCCTCAGCGTCAAATACGTCGTGTCCGTCGGCGGTGGTCACCACCTGCTCATGAACGACTGGCACGACGCCTTCCCCGAGGCCCAGCTCAAGCTCGGGCCCATACGCGTGCCTCGGACGACAAATGGCAAAGTGCTCATGGCCATGGATCGCGTCAGCACGATGGACCTCGACGACCCACTACCGCAGTTCGGGGACGAGCTCGAGCTCGTGCTGTTCCGCGGTCTGACAGCGGGCAAGGATCTCCGCTCCGTGCTCGAGGGTGCCAGCGGCGGCATGCTCGATCAGATGGCCTTCATGAAGGAGATGATGCTCGGCATGAAGGATCCCTATGACGAACTGTGGCTCTTCCACAAAGCCACGGGCACGCTGGTCGGTGGCGAGAATCTCGGATGGATGTTCACGGCCGACGAGCACAAAGCGCTGCCGATGATGTTCCGCAGCCTGATGAAGACCAAAGAGATCTACATCATGGAGAAGTTCCGGTTCGTCGGAGACGCCACTGCCGTGGCCGCGTGCTGGTCGAAGATCCTCGCCTGGCCAGCTCAGACCATCCTGAGCTACCACGACACCCCAGGCGTGGGATTCACAGAAGGTGCGCACGAGGCCCTGAAGACCGCGGTTGCCGCTACGAAGCAGGCCTCCGCCTGAAGCCGAGCAGGCCGAAAAGGCCGAGCCAGAGCCACCCCGGTCCCGGGGCCGTCTGACAACCGCATCCCACGTCGTGGCGGCGGGCGATGTCGCGGTCGACCACGACCACATACGATTTGGCGGGAGCCGACCAGGCCTCTCCGCTGCCAACCACCAGCTCGAAGACCATGTTGCCGGTCTCTTCGACCGTAAAGGACGGCGTCGCCGTGTTCCGGGTGATGGTCACGCTCGGCCCTGAAATCTGCGTCCACTCGTAGGACATCGGGCCGGGACCCGTCGACGCCTCGCCGTTCAGTGCAACCACGTCTCCGACGTAGGCGAGGAAGGGGCGACCGACATCGGCCACATAGGACCCATCGCCCAGGGGATCGGTGCCGTCTGTGCCATCGGTGCCGCCCGTGGGCTCCTCGGGAACCACTGTCGCGTCGTGGATCTGGTCCCAGAGCTCGGGGTCGTCATCGTCGTAGTGCAGCGCCCAGAACCCAAAGCCCCCGATGCCCGCCGCGTCGACGTAATCGACGCGCTCCATGACGCTGTCGACCGTCGGATACCAGACCTGCTCGTTGCCGTCGTAGTAGTAGGGCGACGCGCTCGAAGACTCGTAGAGTGCCCCGTGGGTGGCCGCTCCCGCGATCCCCTCGGCCATGAAAACCGAGGTGCCAGTGCCTATATTTGCCGTTGGCACGACGTTCTGGGCGACTGGAAAACGGATACCGTAGAGCGCGAGACCGAGGATGACCCGGTCCGGATCGGCCCCGTTGTCCAGGTAGTCCTTCACGGTCCAGTCCAGGGAGTACGCACTCCATGGGGTCCCGTCTCCGCCGTAGAGCGGGTCGGTCGGGCCCGAGGTGCCGCTCCCGGAGTAGTGGTAGGCGTAGCCCATGATGAACAGGTCGGCGTAGTCGGTGAGAGCGGCGTAGTCCCAGTGGTCTCCCCAATCGACGGCGGGCGTGGCGAGGGCGACCTCACCGACCGCTGCCTCGAGGTTCCTCGTGAACTCGACCATCTCGGCGCGCCGACCGGATGGCATGCCCTCGAAGTCGATGTTCACGCCGTGGGCGCCGGTGTCGGCCTGCCACTGGACCAGGTCTGCGATCAGATCGGACTGCGCCCCGGTGTCTCCGAGAAAGGTATCGAGAGAACTCGTGGAGAAATTGGTGACGCAGAGGTGGACTTTGACGCCATAGGGCTCGGCGAGCTGCACCGCGAGGGCGGTGTCGTCCCAGCGGCTCGTGCTCGAGAGATTCCCCACCGAATCCGATCCCGCGGAGAAGATGGCGATGTGAGACAGGTCGTCCCACGGCACCGTGTACAGGTCGTCGTCCCAGTACGCCAGATAGCCGTAGACCGTGGTGTCTGGCCCTTCCGTGACCTCTGGCAGGGTCGTCGTTGCGAGTGCGGAGGCGGCGAGGAGGGTGAGCACGTCAGCCCTCTAACAGGTGACGGACCAGGGCGATGCCGGCGAATGCGCCTCCAACCCCAAGGACGACGCTCACGCCGACATTGGCGGCGGCGGCGCCATATCGACTGGCCTCGAGGAGCCGAACGGTATCGACGCTGAACGTCGAGAAAGTGGTGAACGCGCCAAAGAAGCCGACGGCCATCGGGATGCGAATGTGCTCTGGGATGGCGTCGCTCCGCATGCCGCTCTCCAGCAATGCCCCGAGGAGAACGGATCCAACGAGGTTGACGATCAGGGTGCCCCACGGAAAGCCGTTGCCGATGTATTGCTTTGCGGCCTCTCCGATTCCCCATCGTCCGAGACTGCCCAATGCACCAGCCAGACCGATGAACAGCACTTCCTTCAACACAACCTCCAAAGACGCAAAGTGACCGGCGAGGGGCCGCCAACAGCATAAGCGGTGAAATACACTGCAAGCGTGTTGCGTAGCAGGACGTAAGCAGGTTGCCCGCGCCGATAACCGTGGCTAGGGTGCAGATATTGAAGGGAGCTAGACAGTATGGGGTTCTTTGATCGACTTGCCAATGTGTGGCGCGGCTTCTTGAGCCTCTGGGTCTCGGACATCGAAAACCGCAATCCCGAGGCCGTCTACGAGTCCGCAATCGACGAGCGGGTGCGCAAGCATCGCGACCTCAAGAAGGCCGTCAGCGGCATCGTCTATTTGCGAAACAAGCTCTCCACCGAGCTCGAATCCAAGGAGCGCGCCCTCAAAGAGGTCATGAACCAGCTCCCGATCGCCATCGAAGACGGCGAGGACGAGGTGGCGCTGGTGCTCATCCAGAAAAAGGACGAGCTCACCGCCAGCATCGAGAGCCTGTCCCACGAGATGAAGAAGGTCTCCGACCAGGCCGAAGAGGCCAAGTCCGGACTCCTCGCCTTCCAGGGCGACATCGAGAAGCTCAAGCGCGAGAAGGACCAGATGCTGGCCGCCAAGGCGAACGCCGAGGCCCGCATCCAGATCCAGGAAACCCTCGACGGCCTCTCTACCGACGCCGACGTGAAGGCCCTCGACAACGTGCGGGAGCACATCGAGAAGCTTCAGGCCGAGGCCGACATCGGCTCCGAGATTCAGGGCGACAGCCTCGACGCCAAGCTGGCCAAGATCAAAGGCAAGGCCGCCAACGCCTCCGCCCGCGCCCAGCTCTCCGAGATGAAGCGCCAGATGGATGCCCGCCGCACCGCCGCTACCGAGGGCGGCGCGGGCGTGAAGAAGACGATTTAGCCAGTTGACGCCCGCCCGCCCCGCCGCCCCCGGCCACCTCCCAACTGGCAGGGA
>Ga0315336_1002164_pt1 | contig 31767 bp, 19 predicted proteins | sample ASW5metaG_FD_204512 | JGI IMG/M metagenome (GOLD analysis project Ga0315336, IMG submission 204512) | Ammonia-oxidizing marine archaeal communities from Monterey Bay, California, United States - ASW #5 | ecosystem: Environmental > Aquatic > Marine > Intertidal zone | place: USA: California...
GCCCGCTGCGCGATCGTCCGCCGTGGGGTCTGGCGACGTACGAGCGACCAAGACTCTCGCCCTCGCTAGCTCGGGCTCAGGGGCAACCGCCCACGCCGGGGGTGTACTGAACGTTCGTGTCGCTTCCGCAGAAAGTCTTCGTGCCCGCCTGGTTACGCACGGTTGCCGGGCCGGGCAATCCGGCGACCGTATTGATGCCACCGTTCGATGTCTTCGCGATGCAGAAAGTCGCGGCCGCTATAGGCGCGCTAGGATCGGGCGTTCCCGAACTCGAAACCGGGTCTAGCATGCATGGTCGCGTTCGCACGAGCGTACATGCACCGGCGTCGATGCCGATCGTTCCCGGCTCACAGTCGATGTCGGCTAGGCAACTGATGAAGCCCTCTCCGCTCGCTCTGACGATGCCGTCGCAGAGATTATCAACCGGTCCTACGCCGCACTCCCCCTGACCGCCACCTAGATCGACACAGTTACCGGTACTCGCGCACTGATCCGGCAGCGGGGCTCCGGAACCGTCGGCAACACAGGTTCCACCGCTACACACAGCGTCGGACGTGCACGGTATCGACGTGTCGTTCGTGCACTGACCGCATGGGCAGTCATAAGTCACAAACGGCGGGAAGCCGCACGTGATCGACGCCGGCGGCAACGATGTCACGCCGGTCGTCTGGGTTAGTGAGATCTTGAGCCCGGTCCCCGAAACGTTTTTACCCGGGTCCGGAAAACAGTCGAGGCTCATACCCGCGAGTGAAGGTCCGGGTGCCGGGAAGCTGCTGTTATACGAATCGACATCACAAGCTTGACCGTCGTTGAGACCGCCGAGACACGTACCATCGCGCACTCCATCCTTCGCAAGCGTATCGTAGTTTCCGCAGACTCCGTCGCCCGCGGCGGGCGCACTATCGCAATTGAAATGGACGGCGCATCCGTCGCCGACCGATCCGGCCGGTGCCGTGCATGTACCTCCACATGCCGGGCAAGGCAGGATCAAGTTGATGCCAAGATAGACAACCGCTGCGAGATTTGCGGTCACCTGCCCCTCTCCCAGATCGACGTTGGTTGATCCGCTGATGTCCTGCGAGAACTTGTTCAAAGAACAAGCCGGCGTGTTGCCGGCTGACAACGGCAGCGGACCACCGAGATAGCATTCACAGAGCCCACCGCCGCAATCGTCGGCATCGTTCTGGAGCGGCTCATCACAGACCGCGCGGTTGTCGCCCGCGCATCGACAGTCGCGTGTATCCGCACGCAGTCCGAGGATCTGGCATTGCCCGCAGGGCTCAGACAAACCGCCGTCAAACGGTCCCGGGCAGTGCAGAACCGCTCGCTGGGTCACTTGATCGTTCACGTCCGCACCATGAGCGATACCAGTCCAGCCCGTATGGAGAGCTGTCGTGGTCGTACACAGACCGAGCCCCGTATCACAGGTCCCGACCGCGCAGTCACCGTTGTTTGCACACGCAGTAATACCGGTTGCTGCATAGATCGTCGCTTCGCCGATCGACGGACACAGGGGATCCGCAGGACCGCAACCCACCTCTCCCGAACCGGGACCACAGAGACAGCTTGCGTTGCAGCCATCACCGGGCGTCAGGTTGCCGTCGTCGCATTCTTCACCCGCAGCCTCGTTGACGTTGCTGTCCGGGCAGACAACCGCGGTGCAATCGTCGTCGCAAGTTGCCGACTCGCCGCTATCGTCGCAGGTTTCGCCGGCTGCGCCGTTCGTGAAGCCGTCTCCGCAGGCAGCGGCCGTACAATCGGCGTCACAGGTCGGACTATTGCCGCCGTCGTCGCAAAACTCGCCAGCGGTGACGATGCTGTTACCGCAGCCAGTCGTCGTGCAGTTGGAGTCACAGCCGTCGCCGTCAACACCATTGTTGTCATCGCATTGCTCACCGGCAGCGGCGTTCGTGTTCCCGTCGGGGCAAACCACGGCGGTACAGTCATCGTCGCAGGTCGCTGATTCGCCGCCATCGTCACAGGTCTCACTCGTGTCGGTGACACCGTCGCCACAAGCAGGATCCGTACAGTCCGTACGGCATGCGTCGGGGATCGTATCGTTATTGCCGGCGCCGTCGTCGCAGTCTTCACCGGGATCGATGACCCCGTTGCCACAGTCGAGGAAGCTGCAATCTACGTCGCAGAGACTACCGTCAGGCGGATCGCATTGCTCTCCGCTATCGGTCACACCGTCACCGCAGGTAGGTAGCATACAGGTAGTGCGGCATGCATCCGGCACCACGTCGCTGTTGCCTGGTCCGTCATCGCACTGTTCGCCAGGATCGAGAAAGCCGTTGCCGCAGCCCGGCGACAGGCAGTTGGAGTCGCAGGTTATGCCGTTCGGCGGGTCGCAGGTCTCACCGGTATCGATAACACCGTCACCACAACCGGCCGGCTGGCAATCGCTGCGGCACGCGTCGGGCAATAGATCGCTGTTGCCGACACCATCGTCGCACACCTCGCCGTTCGCGCCTTGGATGACGCCATTGCCGCAGACCTCGTCGATACAGGAGCCGTCGCAGCCGTCGCCCGGATCGGGATTACCATCGTCACAGAGTTCCGGAGCGCACGCGGCGCCGTTTTGACACACTGGAAGCGAGCAATCGCGATCGCAGCCATCACAGCTCACGCGGTTACCATCGTCGCACTGCTCACCGGCATCGAGGGAGCTGTTGCCGCAGTAGTTCACGGTCGGCCAAATAGCGGCGTTGATGACGGTCACTTCGTCGAGAAGAGCATCGTAGAGCTCACCGAACGCGTCATCCAGAGTAAAGGTCCCCCCCGTGGGGTCCGGCAGGTGCGTGTCGAAGCCAAGAGATCCGAAGTCCACGCCTTCGCAAAAGCGGAATATGTTGCCGCGCATACTCGTCAGACGTTTGACGAGGTCCTCATCGACGCTGACGTTTCCGGTAGGATTGACGATTCCCGGCGGTGCCGCCGTTGCCAGGCACGCGGCGTTCGAGCCACCGCTCTGCTCCGTACGTTTGAAACAGTCTCCGCGAATAGAATTGAGCTTGCGCTCGTTGAAACGAATCGCGCGATTGATCACTTCGTAGCATTTGCGCGCGCCGCCCGGTGGTGAAACCGCAGGCTGCGGAATGTTGATAATCTCCGCCAGAGCGTCGCCCCCCGGCTTCGCGAGATCCATGATCGCGCACTCCGCTAGTTCGTCGGTAGTCGTAGCCGGCGCAGCACAGATATCGGCGAGACCCGTTGCCGCGAGGTCGATGTTCTTGCAACGCGAAGCAAGCGTCTTCTTCGCCCCATCGCGGCGTTTGAGAATCTTGGCAACCTGCGTATCCGTCGCTGCATCGCCGGAGCCGGGGCCGCCGAGTGCAGCAGGGTCGGCCAGACAATCAACCGACGCGCCGAGCCTGAATCGCAGGCGTTGCTTCAGGCATTTCGCTCTCGCATTGACGAGCCCGGAAGCAGCCTTGCGCGTGCTCTTGGCAACCGCGTCACGGCACTTGAATTCCGGCGACGGCGCCACCGCTTCCGCGTCGATCGGTCCCAACCAGAGCGCTAGGGCCGCGACGATGCACGCGCGAGAGAGAACTGCACTGACATGACCCACTAAACCCATGCTGATCTTACCCCTGGTTGCGCGGTGCCTGCCCGAGTGCGCGGCCGCACGAGGCAGCTATAGGCCGAACCGTACCATTGCCTAAAAACCCTGGTCAACCGCGCATATGCCCACGTGGAACCTCAGTCGGGTTCGTTGCCAATCGCGCGCGCGAATGCGGGAACGCGGCCTCGTTGCTCCGGCGTCAGCTGCTCCCACTCGCCGAGTAGTCGACGCCATACTTTGACTTGGAAAGTCTTGGCCACGGCCCTGAACGGATGGGCATCAATAGTGCCCTTGTAGAGAGCACGGCCCGCGTCAAAGGCAGCCTCATTGAAGATTTTCTCGCCAACCGCGAGGTTCCGCATATAGGCCGCCTCGTTCTGCCTCATCAGGGGAACAAAGGTACGGCATATCTCCTCGTGGAGCGCGTCGAGTTCGGGAATCATGCGCAGCTCGGCAGAGCCCGAGGCATGCGCCGGCGGAGTCTCGCCGTTCGCGATACGGCCGAGCCAGGCATGGGTTGCCGGCGCGAGCTCCTCGATTAGCTCGTCCGCCTCCAGATCTTGGGTGTTCATTGCAAGCTGTCCGTACGCGCTGGCATCCGCCAGCGTCATGCGATCTCCGAGCAGAAAGGGACTGCGAACGAGAATGCCCTCGAGCGCCGCCAAGACACGTCGGAAGGCCGTCTCGAGCAGCTCGTGCGTGGCCGGAAAACCATCGGGCGCCGGCGGCTGCCGTTTATCAGCGAGCCCCTCCATGGGCCGTTCAGGATCGGCGACGCTGAAAAGATACGGCAGTCGCCGCGTCTGGCGTTCGCTGAACCAGCGCGAAAACCGTGAGCGAAGCGGGGGCACAATCACGCTACGGTACTCGCGCGCAAGCCGGTCGCCCGCATCGTTGCCACGCGCAGCGGTCACCCAACGATTGTGATGCACCATATACAAGCCCCACTCGTCGAAGTACTCGTCGATCAGCCGGGCAGAGAACGCCAGCACGGGATCTTCCGGTATGAGTTTGCATCCTGGTGCAATGAAGCGCGCATCGAACCATTCAGCGATCGCACTGGAATCGAAGAGGTTCTCGCCCTTCTCGCCGAGCAGATAGGGAGTCAGCGGAAACTCGTCATACTCAGTCATTCGCGGGAAGGTAAGAGGCTGCTTCCCCTTCTTGATGCGGGCAACCCGCAATACTGCATCGACATTCTCGAACAGAGTTCCGTCGTCAGGAAGCGTCCGCACTTCCACCGCGGCGTAGCGACAGAGCGCAACCACCTTCAGCAGAAACGGTGACAGTACCGACCCCCATATGGAATAGCTCCGCGACACCACAACCGCTGCTTATGCTCGGAGATCAGAGAGTAGACAAGAGAGGCGCGCAAACGCTTCGCCGATCCTCCCGTTCTCATCGGACACAGCCTAGCGGGTTTCGTGAGTATAGTCCTCGTGCCGCCTGAGACCGGCGCGTACATGTACGAGTTGCTCAACCGCAACGCACCGGTGGTCGAAATCCCACAAGCGCACCACCACGTCATTCTCGACCAACCCCTCCCCTTCATCGCCGCGGCCCGAGCGCTACTGGCGGATTGGGAGCACAGCGTTCCGCTCCGCCGGACCTCCAAATAAAACGGCCGACCCCGAAATCGGGATCGGCCGCCCTCGCGAAGGACTAGCGCTCGCCGTATCACGCTGCCCCTACGCGCGAGAGTGAGAGGTACGGCTTCCTCGCCGTTGGAAACCGTAGCCCCTACACCGTCACCACCGCCGGCAATGACGCGCCCCGTGACGCGCGCCGCCTTTCTACAAGAAGCGGGTTGCCGACTGCTTATTTTGGGACTATATTCCCAAATATACCGTCTCGTCAATGCCACTTCTCTGCTTTTTGTAATCGGAGCAGAAAAGCCTAGGAAAGACATGGACTTAGTGTAGCATTGGGCAATAGAGGCCCTTGGGAAGATGAGCCCAAACCCCGGTCAGAAGACCGCCGCAGAGGCGCTGGCAGCCGCAGTACTCATACTGTTGCGTCCGCTCGTGCGGGTTTTGCTACGCTACGGGGTGCCTTACGGAGCCTTTGCCGACCTAGCCAAGCGCGTCTACGTGGAAACCGCCAACGAGGAGTTCACGATCCCGGGGCGCAAACAAAGCCAGTCACGAGTGTCGGTGCTCACCGGACTTTCTCGAAAGGAAGTGAAGCGCGTAACCTCGCTGCCCCGTCCTGACGACCAGGGAGCCGTTGATCGATATAACCGCGCGGCTCGGGTGATCAGCGGTTGGACGCGCGACACGGAATACTGCGATGCGAACGGCGCGCCGACGGTACTAGACGTCGAGTCCGGAGAGCGGAACTTTGCCACATTGGTACGCAAGCACAGCGGCGATGTGCCGGTACGCGCCATTCTCGACGAGCTGACGCGGGTGGGTGCCATCGCACTAGACGAAGACGGACGTGTGCACCTGCTAGCTCGCGCCTATGTGCCGCAGAGCGGCGAAGCCGACAAGCTGGCGATCCTCGGAGCCGACGTCTCCGATTTGATCGCGTGCATCGACCACAACCTACAATGCCCGCCGGAAGACGCCTTCTTCCAACGAAAAGTCTCATATGACAACTTGCCTGACGCGCCCGCACGCGAAGTTCGCGATCTCGCCGCGAAGCGGGCTCAGCGCTTGCTCGAAGAACTAGACGGCTGGATGGCATCGCGTGATCGCGACTCCAACCCAGACGCGTCCGGAGAAGGTCGTCAGCGTGCCGCGTTGGGCATCTATTTCTACGAAGAGGACGTCGACAAGGACGACATCCAGTGAAACCCACAATTATTAGACGCTTCGGCCGTGCGACCATTGCAGCGGCACTCACCCTCTTTGTCGGTTCCTGCGGTGGCGGTAGCCACGGCGGTGGCATCGGCGGGACAGGGTTCGTGTTCGGCGCGATCACAGGCCTTGGTAGCGTCATCGTCAACGGCGTCACATTCGACACCACAAGCGCGATCATCACACGAGACGGCGAAGCGGCCACCGAAGCCGAGCTAGCACTCGGCATGATCGTCACGATAGAAGGCGCACTCAACGACGCCACTCTCACGGGCATTGCAGATACGATTGCCATCACGACCTTGCTTGAAGGCCCCCTCGAGGCACTTGCCCCCGACCTGACCACCGCGTCTGTCCTTAGTACAACCATCGTATTCGGCGCGGACACGGTGGTCGAAGACCTACTTGTCGATGTCAGCGCCATCGGTAAGACGGTCGAGGTGAGCGGATTCGTCGATGCTTCGGGCAACATTCGCGTGAGCAGAATCGTCGGTAAGGAATCCATTAGTGACTTAGAGCTCGCCGTGAGCGGTATCATCGAGAATGTTGACACCAACGTCCAAACCTTCGAGATCCGCGGCATAGTCATCGACTACTCCATGGCCGCACTCACCAATCCACCGATCGACGGGATCACCGACGGACTCGAGGCACGGGCCATCATTGCGGACGCTCCTGTCGACAAACTCGCCGTCGCGATGAGCGTACACTTCTTCACGCCTGTTCCGCCGGAACAACTCGAACCAAGAGCGAAACTCGAAGGAATCATCACCGCGCAACTCGCGACGAATCGATTCGTACTAGACGAACGACACGTCTTCCGCGTATCCGACTCGACGCGAATTACCGGCGGCACGCGGGCAGATCTCGCACCGAACGTTGCGATCTCTCTTGTTGGTGAGTTGACAGATAAGGGGATCGTTCTTGCCGAGGTCATCGAGATCCGTGGCGCCGTGGCAATCGTTCCCAACGAGCCGAGCGAGCCGCTTGCCGGCGACGCATACTACGACAGCTTCTGACCCCACGATCATTGTGCCGCCGGGTCACGTAGCGAACGCTCGTAGGCACCGGCGAGAGCGTGCCCGAGGCCTGCTCATGGCCGCAGCGCAGCTTCATCGTCAATGGGACTGATACGCGGAAACTGGCTTAGGCTGCTGCGACCAGGATCGTAACCGAGTTCGTTGTAACAAACGGTGTACGCTCCGTAGGCGGACCTCTCGATACGCCTGGTGAGGGTGAGCGACCAGCCCTCTTTTTCCGAGGAGTTCCGTTTTAGCAGTCCCACCTCGAAATGGTCAGGCTCAGAGGCGGTCAGCTCCAGATCATCCACGTCACGCGCGAATCGACCGATCGCCGCACGATATCGGTCCTGCGCCAAGCGAACGTCGGCAAGATACTGAACCGCTGCGGCCACGCGCGTGCGCTCGGCCGCGTATCGCAAACGCGGAATCCCGAACGACAACAGTAAAACCGCGACAATCATTACGATCGTGAACTCAACGATCGTAAAGCCCCGATGATGTGAATTCTCGCGAGCTATGCGCATAGGCGTTCGACGCTGCGTGGAGCAGACCGGAACATTATATCGGAGCAAGCGGCATGCCATCAGAAAGACCTGACAAGAAGCGAAGCGCGCCACCTCTGAATTGCGCATGGTTGTACGAACCGGGGGCACCGTCGAAAGTGTAACGCCACAGTACGAAAATGAGGCTCTCACCTGGCTTTCGAGGTGTTTGAACACACCCACAACCGATCTCCGCGAAACCCCGAAAGCCAACCAGCAGTTCACCAAACTCGCAGTCGCACAGCGTCGCAGGCGCAAGGCACACCTTTTGCTTCAGTACCCGACTGGAAGCTCAGGAACTTCACCCGGCGCGCGCGGGCGACGCCGACGAAGGAGTGGAAATGGGAATGGGAAAAGCGAAACCTCTGTCAGCGTGCATACTCGGCGACGATGAAACGATCCGAGCCAAGCTCGTGCAAACACTACAGCAATTGCCGGAGTGGGCGTGCGCATTGAGCGATGCTCCCGCAATGGCAGGCACCCCAACGGCCGACATCGTGTTTCTGATTCTCTCGGATCAAAGCGCAGATCCAGCCTCCTCACTCGTCGATGCCTCGGCGCAGATCAGAAAGACCCCCGTTGTCGCCGTTCTCAATACCGACGACGAGTACCTGGCTTCAAACACGCTTTCGGCAGGCGCGGCCGATTTTATGTGCGCCGAAACCGTCGATGCGAAGACGCTGCGGCATACCATCGCGCGCGTCGTTGCACCAAGTCGACAGATGCCTGACACCTCGGACCCCAGAGCGCACGAGAAGCTCACAACAAGCCACGCAACACTCGAACGCTGGGCAGCCGAACTTGAGATCGCGAACGCACGCCTGCGCGAGGTCGACGATCTTAAAACAAAGTTTCTCTCGGAAGTCTCGCACGAGATTCGTACGCCGCTTTCAGCGGTCGTCTCGGCCGCCAAGATCATCACCAAACATCACCACACCAAACCCGAAGTCGTCGCTCGTTTCGGTCAGACGATCCTATCGGAAGGCGAACGCCTAACACGCCTCATCAACGAGTTCCTTGACCTCACCAAGATCGAGGCGGATTGCGTCGAGTGGCAGGACGCCGAAATCAACGCAGCGCTTCTCTGCGACGACGTCATAGGCAGCCTGAGCGCTCTCGCAATGGACAAGTCGATCGATCTCAGCTGCGAAGTCGCAGACAAGCTACCTTCCAGTATCGCCGACCATGACCGCCTCATGCAGGTTCTGGCCAACCTCGGCAACAACGCGCTCAAGTACACGCCGGAAAACGGGCACATCCAGATCGCGGTCAGCGACCTAGACGGTGCAATGCTCTTCGAAGTCAACGACAGCGGACCGGGCATCCCCGAAGAGGATCTCGGTCGGGTATTCGATCGCTTCCATCAAGTGAGCAACACCAAGGCAATCGGTAGCGAGCAGCGAGGGACGGGGCTAGGGCTTTGCATCTGCCGCGAGATCGTCGAGCACTACGGCGGACGCATCTGGGTGGAAAGCAAAGAAGGCTCCGGTAGTTCGTTCAAATTCACGATCCCCGCACTGAGGGCGAACGTCGGACGTCAGGTCACCAGCGAGGCCTCGCAAGAGAGCACGACATCGGCGTATGCGGCGCGCGTGCTCGCCCTACTCGGCGACGAAACACTGAGCGAACGTGCAGCGACGACATCAGCGGAAAGCGGAATCGAGTGCCGAACGGCAGAGGATCCAGAAGAAGCCCTGATCGCGCTCGGGCATTGGCGCGCCGACGTCGCAATCGTGGCATCGCACTTCGTCGACCAGTATGGAGACGAGCTCATCGAGCAGATGCAGGCTCTCGGCGTCGCACACATTCTTTTGTACTCGCCCGAAATAGGGTTCGCATATGTCGGTGCACTGGAGAGTTCCGATACGATCGCCCGCAGCGTCGAATGGCTAGCGCCTGACGCTCGCACAGTACTCGTCGTCGAAGACGATGCACAGTATCGCTCGCTGCTGGAGTTCCAACTCAAGGATGCCGGCTACGAAGTCCTGACGGCCGACAACGGGCGCGACGGGCTCGACTTGATCCGCTCCGAACGTCCGGATGCCGTACTGCTCGACATCATCATGCCGGTCTTGGACGGCATGTCGGTTCTCGAAGAGCTGCAGAAAGAAGAGATCGACATACCAATCGCCGTGCTAACGGCGATGGACGATTCGCGGATGGCGGTCGCTGCTCGAGAGCTGGGTGCCCGCGCCGTATTCCGCAAGGACAGCGCCGAGGAGGCACCTTGTAGGACTGTGATTGCGCGAATCCAACGCGTATTCGCGTCGGTACTCCCGATCGCCGCATACTCGCGCAGCGAGAGTCTCGAGCTCTGAGGAGTTAGCCGTCGAGCGAGGTGAGTCCCTCGCGCACCGCGTACTTCGTAAGCTCAGCGACGCTACGAAGCTCGAGCTTGTCCATGATCTGTTTGCGATGCGTTTCGATAGTCTTCACGCTCACGTGAAGACGCGCCGCGATATCACGGGTCGTACGTCCCTCTGCAACCAGCTGTAACACTTCCCGCTCCCGCGGCGTCAGTTCGGGCGCCTTGGTTCCCGGCTCGTTGCTGCGGCTCTGCATCGCTCGCACGACCACACCCGCAACCCCCGGGCTCAGGTAGACGTCATCGTCGAGCACGGTTTGTATCGCCAGTGTAAGTTCTTCAAAGGCGCAATCCTTTAGAAGGTAACCGTGTGCGCCGGCGGTCAGCATACGAGTGACAAAACGGCTGTCGGCATGCATCGAGAGCGCCAACACCTTGGTCTGTTCGCAGGCCGCCGATACCTGGCGCGTAGCATCGATACCGTTGAGCTCAGGCATCGCGACGTCCATGATCACTACGTCCGGCTGCAACTCGGTCGCCATCGCCACCGTGGATCGACCGTTATCGGCCTCGCCGATCACTTCAATCCCAGGCTGGTTCGTAAGCAGAGTGCGCAGCCCTTCACGGAATATTTTGTGATCGTCAGCGATGAGTATCCGTGTGGACTGCATATTTTGATCGTTCCGCCGACACACAACGTTACGCCGCCATGGTCGGCAGACGTGCAAGCGGACAGTTGGCGTTATAGTAGGGACGGCCGGCAGATCGGTCAACGCGCCTGCAAAAGGGCGTTTACTCGAGGATGGTCTGACTCTTTAGTGCCGAATGAACCTGTCGCTCGCGACGATCGCCAGACCGAATCGAGCTCTAGAACCGTAGGGATGGGTCCGTGCCCAACCCCCATTTATCGAGCCATCCAACTCGAAGACTTTCACTTCCGGCACCGAATTCCAGACGCCGGCAACCACGATCTCTGCCTGCCCATCAAGATCGAAGTCCGCAATAGCTACCTGCAACCCACCCTCGGGTGCCTCAAAACTCGCAAAGAAATTCACCGCTTCGCCGGTGGATGGATCTTCGAATGGCAAACCATCTCCAGAGAACGCTCTTACGCGCGGTTGGCCTACGGCCGGCACACTCACGATCTCGTCCGTTCCGTCTCCGTCTAGGTCACCCGTCGCGACCCTGGCCCCGTCATTGGTGGCGGTCGGATAGGCCAGCCACGAAGCAATCTCCGACCCAGATGCGGTGAGTACTCGAATCACCGGCGCACCGCTGGTCGAGCCGACCACGATCTCCTCAAGGCCTGTGTTTGCACCGCTTCCAGCATACAACTCGCCCACCGCGACGTACGCGCCGCCGGCATTTACTGGAATACCATCGACCTCAGTCTCGTCGTTGAACGCGGTGAAAGAGTCACGCAAGATCCAATCGATGCGTCCGAAAGGATCCTCATCGTTCTCTTCGAATATTCTAACGAAGGAAGCGCCGGAATTGACGTCAGCCTGAGCCACGATGAGTTCATCGCTGCCGCCGCCGATGATATTCCCGGCCGCAACGGTAACGCCGCCATCGTATCCGCCGGTAAACGGTTCGAAATTAGAAAGCACTCTTCGCCGACGACCGGACGCGACAACGGCAACCCTATCCTTGTCCGCACCAACGCCTGTCCCCATGATAATGCGTGCAGTGTCGGGTTCATTGTTGGTCGTCTCATTGGCAATCGCGAGCGAGAGTTGGCCACTCGCCAAGCGTCTGAAAACGCCTTCCTTCAGCTCACGCCGCCGGCCATTGCGACTGTACGATGTAAGACGCACGCGACGATTGACATCCCAGCCGAGGATGAACAGTCGCGATTCACGACCCCTTCGTCCCTTGAAACGTCGAATTTCGTCACCGGTGAGCGCGTCAAGAATACGAACGGTGCCGGCGCCGCGTCGACCACGCGCGGTGTCGCCCGGCACGCCAACCACGAGGTCTGGGATCATATCATCGTTGAAGTCGACTCCTCCGTGGAGCGCTCGCCCGAGCCGCGCACCCGGAAACTCCCCCGACAAGCTCCATAGTGTGGTCGTAGGATTATCTGTCGAGAATGCTACAACGCGCCCGATATCCTCCACCCCTGCGGCACTCGCTCCGGGCGCGGACGCCGCAAAATCCGGCGTGCCATCCCCGTCGATGTCGCCGAGCTTGGCGATGGCGGTTCCTAAAGTGGCAGCACTCTGAGGCGACAGTTCGGTATACACCGCAACAACCTCTCCTGTTGCCGAAAAGAGAGTGACCTTGCCCGATTTGCTCTTGCCACCACTGTCGGCCCCAGGCGAGCCGACAAGGATGTCGGCAAGTCCATCCGCCGTAACATCACCGATGCTGGCAGCCGCTCGGCCGAGTTTGTCATCCAACGCACCAGATACGACTAGCAGCGTTTCATCGAGCGAAGCACCCGATAATATCTTGAGCACGCCGGTATTCACCAACGGCATTGTCGTGCTCGGAATCGTGGTGGTCGTCGTTGAAGTAGTCTGAATCGAAAACACGCTGAACCGTGTATTCGGAATCGCATCGGCTAGCCCCGAGCCCACAATGACCTCATCGATCCCGTCTCCGTCGAGATCTTCGATACGACCGACGATGGTCCCCCACTGGTCGAAGTCATGGTCGCCCTCATTGCGATCCACGATCGAGCCGTCGGCACCGGATAGTTGATAGGCCTCTCCACGCCGCACGCCCGAGGGAAGTGCGCGGGCCGCACCTGCAATGATGTCGGGCGTACCGTCGCCCGACACATCGGAAAAGGGAGCCAAAGCTTCACCCAGATTGCCACCGGCGAATTCACCGATTGCGGTTGTGAGGAGTTGTCCCGAGACGTTGAAAATATCTACACGGCCGGCATTGTTCCGGCCCAGGTCATCGTCATCCCAGCCGCTGGACCCGACAACGAGCTCATCCTTACCGTCGTTGTCTATATCGTCTACGAACTCGACCGCCGAGCCGAAACGCTGATAAACCTGAATGCCCTTCAAGGTAATGAGCTTGCGTCCATCCGCACCGGAGTAGACGGTGGCCCGGCCCGCCTGGAGCACGCCTTTGATGGCCGCGCATGGAGCACCGACCGCGATATCATTGACCGAGTCGCCGTCGAAATCGCCGCCAGTAGCCACCCACCAGCCGAATTGGTCCCCGCCCCAAGAACAACTAACCTGCACCGCGGATGCCGGTTGCGCGGTGGCGCAGGTCACGGCCATGGCGACCGCGCCAATGCGAAGACAATTCGTCAGCCACTCTCCATACTTTCGCGACCAGGTCGCGCCGGACTGAATCGTGCCCCGAGCGGGGGTGAGAGTGGCCACTATTCCCATAGTGAAAAGTCTTGCGCACACCCATCCGGGTAACAATCCCTTTTGGGGGTCAAATTGGAATTTAGTTCCTATTTTCACTCAGTTACCGCAGCCAGCACATATCGCTTTGCATAGAGTCTGCAAGGTTTCGGACGTTCTTGTTGTACTGCGCACGCTAGGGGCAACGCGCGCCAGCGGTAGGAAGCAGCGCTGTTAAAGATGCGGGACTAGTCGTTGATAAATCGATCGGTCACCGCGAGCCCAACCAGGCCCGATGATCCGAAGGACTGAAACGCCTCGGTCACCTTAAACCCATCGGTAAGCGTACCGTCAAGCTCTAGAGCGTAGACAACCGGAGCATCGGTGTTTCCGGCAACGAAGACTATTTCTTGCGTGCCGTCAAAATCGACGTCTGCCCCCTGGGCGTATCCACCAATCGCACCCGAGAGGCCGGGCAGCGTTGTGGCGGCTATCGCGATCGGCAGCTCGGGATTGCCAGGTACGGCTACGGTTTCACCTACACCCGTGTAGACGCGGATCTGCGGCGCAATGAGCATCGGTACCGTCACGACCTGATCACCGTCGTGGGCATTGGTATCGAGGATGCCAACCTGAACCCCGATGCCGTCGATCGGCGCGAACGCACACCACTCGGCGAGTTGTTCTCCGGCGGCAGAAAACACGCGCACGACCGGAACACCAGCCGCCGAACCAACCACGATCTCTTCGATGCCGTCGTTCGGGTCACCAAAGACGTCGCCCACTGCGACCGTAGCGCCGCCGGCATTGATGGGCTGCTCAATCGCCGTCTGATTGCACACGATCGTCTCGTCCCCACCGAAGGCCACAAATTCGCTGTAGGGGAACCAATCATCTCCACTATCAAGTCGATCGAAGGCGCGTACGCGAACATCTCCACCCGGCCCCTGAGTTACTTTCGCCTCCACCGCCACAAGCTGTTCACGATCGAGACCTAGTAGCAGACCGGCTGCGATGTTAACTCCTTTCACTGCGTCGTCGAAAGCATCAAAAGTCCGCTCGATCTTATTGCTGCTCGCGGCACTGGCAATAATGATCTCTGACGAACCCGAGCCCGCTCCGTTGGCGGCCGCAAGCAGTATCTCACCGGGGATTCCGATGCCGTCGTCACCGATGATTGCAATAGACATGGCCTTGCCAGACGAGAAGCCCGTCAAAAGCGTGCTTGATCCACGTCTACTGTTGAAAGCCTTGTACGACTTGGCACGAGCGCCCTTCGTGGACTCGCCGGCCACATAGATCCGCGTCTCCTGTCCGCGTTTGCCACGATACCGCCGTAGTATCCTGCCGTCGGCACCCGAAGCGATGGTCACCCTGCCCGCACCTCGACGTCCTTTCGGATAGTCACCCGGCGCTCCGGCGACAACCGAGCCAACGCCCTGGCCTTTGTAATCGGTTCCACCCGCGAGGGTCTGACCTAGTAAACTATCGGTACGGGTTCCGTTGTACGACCACAGCGGGTACCCATCGGAACCACGCACCACAACGATTCGACCTGCATCGACCGCGTTGAAGCCACCGTCGAAACTATCAAAACCCGGCGCGCCTACCGCAAAATCGTCGACGTCGTCGCCATTTACGTCGCCGATATTCGCGACTGCCGATCCGAACCTCGCCTTCTCTTGTAACTCCGGGTCGCTAAAGCTGAAGATAATCTCGCCGTCACTCGATAGCACACTGGCAACACCGGCCTGATTGAGACCGTCATCATCGGCGTGTGACGAACCGACTAGTATATCCATCAGCATATCGCCGTCGACGTCGCCGGCAGCTACGAGTCCGCTGCCGAACCTGTCTCCTTTGGCACCGTAGACCGGAAAGCCTGGTACGCTCGTGTCCGTATCAAAAACCGATACCACATCGACTGAGCCACGGTTGGACACTCCATTGAAGTTGAGCTCCTGTGAGCCAACCGCCAGGAGGTCCGCGCCGCCGTCACCGCCGTCCGGTAGCAGGGCAAGTTGGCGGCTAAAGCCCGAGTTGAGTTTCTCTCCGTAGCGAACGCTGATCTGGGCGCCGTCCCTGCCGGAAACGATGAACAACGCGCCCTTGCGCGCTCCGGAAAGATCACGGTGATTGCTCGCACCGATCGCTAGATCATACTTGCTGATGTCGAGTGCCGGCACGGCGACTAGAGACTCCCCTAACCCGCCCTGCCGATCGGAACCAATGACTTCGAATAGCTTAGCCGTCCCTTTGCGGAAGACGTCGACGCGCCCCGCGTTGGACTCGATACTTACACCCACCAAGGCGTCATAGCCGGGGGAGCCTACTGCCAAACTGGCCTTGTCACGCGGACCGGGAAGGAACGCGAGCCCCGCGCCAAGAAACTGACTTTCTTGCTCGCCGCGTCGTCGCAATATGACTCTGCCAGTGGCACCGGAAATCACCACAGCGAGTCCGGCTCTACGGACGGTCCCGTTCCAGGCGCAGGGTGCGCCAATCGCGATGTCGTTAACACCATCGCGGTCCATGTCACCATCAGCCGCCACAGCCCATCCCATCGCATCGCCATTCTGAGGGCAGGCAAGCTGGAAATCGGCTCGCGCGGGCCCAGCCTCCAACAGGACGAGGGTGAGCAAAAGAGTAGCGGCAATTAGTCGATAAGAAGAAAAAACAAGCATAAATTTCCTGGGGCCTACCGTCGGCTGCTTAGAGACGGTTGCCGCAATCGCGTTCGCCGTGCCCCTTACTCCACTAGGGTGGCTCGTAGCTGCTGCGAGAACAATAGGATTTGGAGCTCAAGTGCCTCCGAAATGCCGCGCAAATACCAATGTTTCGCCTCCGCCACACCTAGCGCCGCGCAGAACCGGCGGCTGATCAAGCACTACCACCCAAGTGGGTAGCGGACCCGCAAATGGCGAGCGGCGTTGCCGCGCCCAGCGCTGAGTTCGCTGGCTTCACGCTGATCATGGGCAAGTCAGGGCTGGAGCCTCAATGCCCACGGATGCGTTGAGTATCAGCAAGGCATCGGTCGCCGTAACGCTCCCGCTATCGTCGGTATCGCACTCGCACAGCGCGCAAGCCATCAGATCAACGGCCGCATTGAGCGCAAAAAGTGCGTCGGTCGCAGTGGGCGGAGTCAGTCCAGAAACGGGCGCGCCACACGTGCACCGATAGATCGCGAACAGTTCATCGCTACCGTCTTCATTGTCCGCTGCAAGGTCACAATCGCTGGCGAACACGGCTTCACCGGAGTCACCAGATATGGCCGCGTCGAAATTCGCACATGCAGTCGTGTCTGTCAGCTGCTGGGTTCCCATAGTATCAACGCGAAAGACTTCCTGGTTTGCATCAAGGTTTTCGCCCGACGCGTCGCAGTCGCTGACGAAGACGATAGAGCTTCCGTCCGAGGAGATCCGCGGCTTGCTACTCGCACAACCGCTATCCGTCGAATCGTCGGTCAACTGTTCCGTCGCACCGCTGAGCTCAACCTTGAAGACCTCGATGCTCTCGTCTTGATTCATCCCCAGCGGATCACAGTTACTCTCATAGGTAACAAAGGTTCCGGTTCCATCGACGGCGGGGTTCTCTGTGGTACATCCGCTATCGGACAGATCCGCTGACATTTGGGTGACCGCTCCCTGGAGCGTAACGCTGAATACTTCCGCAAGCTCGTCCTCATTCGTGCCGGCGAGGTCGCAGTCGCTCTCGAACGCGATCAGAGTGCCGTCCAAGCTTATTGATGCCTCGAAGCTTCCGCAGCCGACCCCCGACGAGTCGAACGTGAGTTGGGTAATCTCGCCAGAAGCAGTAACGCGAAAGATCTCGCTACTAAAGTCGGCGTTTCCGCTGTCGTAGGCACAATCACCGTCGAAAACGATAATGTCACCGGCGGCGTCGATGTCAGGTGCAAGGTTCGAGCAAAGCGTACGGTCGGTCAGTTGGATTATCGTTCCACCGTCAAGCAGATAGATCTCTATACTCTCGTCTATATTCGTTCCGACAACATCACAGTCACTATCAAACACGATTCGGTCGCCGTCTCCGTCGATAGCCGGACTGGTGCTCGCGCATCCAGATGTATCGGTGATCTGTTCGAGCGAACGCGTTTCGCGATCATATCGAAAGATTTCCCGGTTGCCGTCGCCGTTGGCGCCGGTCAGATCACAGCTGCTCTCGAACGCGATAAAACGACCTACCAGATCGCTATCCGGTGCTAACACAACGCAGGCACCGTCGCTATGTTGGGTAAGCTGATGAATGACTTCGGCGTGAGCCTGGGATGCTGTCGCAAACGTCACAATAACGCCCACTACCCCGGCAAAGCAGCGCGAAATAGCCTGCGCCGTTACGGTGTCCAGCTGCTGTACGAGATGCATAGCTGCGCCAAGATAGACACCCTTTCGGGCGGGTGTCCAGCACCTGACCTATAGTCCTAGACGGAGAGCAAGGCGCGTGCTTTGTGGGGTTTTCTCGATGCTCACACGACTGCAAACAGTGCCTTTCAACCGCTCAAGAATTGCACGGAATTGACAATAGCTGCAGCGGCGATGCTGTTGTTCACCAAACGCGCTGTGAGAAGAAGCCACTGCGCGAGCACAGCAAGCGCCGATGCAGCGTCGGTTAGTTGGGGCAGATCGGGCAGGTCAGATCGGCGGGAATCCCGACCGACTCTCGTAAGCTCCGCAACGCATCGCCCGCAGTGGTTGCGCCGCTAGCGTCGACGTCGCAAACGCAGAGGGTGCACTCCTCCAGGCCTACTGCTACGCGCAGGATAAACAACGCATCGGTCGCCCGAACGTCGCCCGAGTTGTCTGTATCGCCGCAAGCGAGTTCGTTACACTCTGCGTCGCAATACAGCCCCGGTACCCAGACTGTATCGCCGTCGTCGCACTGTTCGGGATCTTCTACGAACGAATTGCCGCAGACCTGGGAAAGCGTCGTTGTTGTTGTAGATGTGGTCGTAGTCGTAGTCGTGCCGACACACTCCCCGGTATTGTCGTTACAGAACATATCTGGGCCGCAATTCGGAACACCCAGGCAACCACCGTTAAAGCAGACGTCGTTCGTTGTGCAATCGATACCATCGTCGCACAGTCCGTTGCTGGACGCGTGCATACAACCCTGCACTGTGCTGCAGCTATCAGTGGTGCATTGATTGCCATCATCGCAGGCCGCGTGAATCGGCGTGCGCACGCAGATGTTGCCTTCGCCGCAGGTGTCTACGGTACAGTCGATCCCATCGTCGCAGGTTATTTCGCTGACGCAGGTGCCATCGACGCAGCTATCACCCGTACAACCGTTTCCGTCGTCGCAAAGATGGTCGACATCTGGGTAGCCAGGTGTCTGGGCAATACAGTTCTCGTCTTGGCAGTCGGCACTGCAACCGTCACCGCCCATTGTGTTGCCATCGTCGCAGGTTTCGAACTGATCGAGTTCGGCGTTGCCGCAAACAGGGCATCCGGCAAGCTCCTCGTCGAGGATCAATAGCGGTGCAGGAGAGACAACCCCATCGATCACCGGCGCCTTGTTGGGGTCACGATAGTAGATCGTATTGGTCCCACTTACTTCATTCTGAAGTTGGCCGTTCGGCAGGATCGAAACGCGTTCACGTCCTGTCAGAGAATTCGTGCCCAGCCCGCCTCGATTATCTATCAGAGAGCCGTTGTTGATGTTTATGCGACAGGCCGTAAGATCAACGCTACCGTTGATCGCGCCGTCCGGAGTACCGTTAACCGTGATGCTTCCATCAACATCGAGCGTACCGTCTGAGTCCGCATAAATTGTGCCAGCGGCGCCTCCGCTGGCACCCAAACTGTCCAGCGTACCGGCCAGCGTCATGTCGCTGCCCCCGTAGAAGTCGATATTGCCTCCTCCGAACTCTCCGCCGCTGGCGTCGATTCGAGACATCTCGTCGACGAGCATCACACCCTCGGACGTCAAATCGATGGCTCCACCAGATCCCTCATCGCCTCGAGATCTGGCGCGAATCTCTCCCTGGAATGTCATCGTACCATCGGCGAGCAACTCGATGGCGCCGCCTGAGCCGTCGGGCCTAGCGCCCTCGCATTCGAAGAGCGCGTCGGGGCCAACCGCGATATTGCGCAGCGCCGTATAGCCCTGGTCACCACCGTCTCCACCGAAAGTCTCAGAAGACATATGCCCATTGGAATGATACCTGCCCGTGCCAGAAAAAATCAGATCGCGACCCGCGTAGACGAGTATTTCGCCGCCATACCCTTCGCCGTTAATAGAGCTGACTGCCAAATCGCCCGAAAGGAGCACGTCGTTGCCTGCATCGATCTCGATGTAACCGCCATCGAAATCCCCTCCGGTCGCGTCGATGGCAGCAGTGGTCACGATGTCCTCAGAGGCAGTGATGCAGATCTCTCCCCCCGTCGACAACCCACCACCGACGGCCTTCACCTCATCGTTGATCCAGATCGTTCCTTTTCCAGACTCCAGGTCTATGATTCCACCATCTTCGTCAACGTTCGTTGCTTCAGCGTTGATCGACTTGTTGATCGTGATATCGCCAGCGGCAGAAATGAGAATCTCGCCGCCCGCGTATCCGTCTGCTCTAATTTTTCGATCCAGAACGACGTCGCCGTCTCCAATCTCACACGCACCCGCATCACAATCACTGTCGCTTGAGCATTGCTTCGTTCGATCAAACGAACAAACGGTGACCGAGCAGTTGCCAAGCTGGCAGTCGGCATCCACAGCACAGGCGAAGTTTGCAGCGCCCGAACATGTATTCTCAGCGCTGCACGTGCCGAGATCACATTCCCCATCATCGCTGCAGGAACGCGCGAAGTTGCCTTGGCAGACCCCGACGCTGCATTCTCCAAACTGGCAGCCCAGATCGGATACGCACGGGATATCGGAATCGAGCAAGCATCCGCGCAGCGCCTGCAAATCAACGGAGCCTCCCACAACGTTCCCTAGTCCGTTGGAGCCCCGGGCTTTGATGCCCGGTGAGGAACCACCGCTGGCCGAAAAAGAACCGCATCGCAGACGAGCGGTACCCGCCCCGATATCGAGCTGGCCGCTGTTGACTATCTGGACCTCACGAAAACCGAAGTCCAAGTCCGCGCCACTGTCCACGTTGATTGTTGTCGAGATCACGCAAGGGTCATCAGTTGGCGCGCAGATCTCATCAGCCGTGAACACTGCCATCGCAGCAGGCGGCATCGCCAAACCGAGTAAGAACGCGAGTATGCCGAAGGCTGCGAGAGTTCTCACTGTGGCACCTCGGCCGAATTCATCTCGCCAAACACAGAATTAGAAGCCGCCGGACTTTCGCTGCGCGCAGATTTTGTGCGCGCTCGATCGCTCGTCACGATACCGAGGCCAGCGTTCGAAATTGCTTCGAGCCCACGAGTATCGATGTCGCGCCCACCAATCCGTGCACCGTCTGCGCCGTTGCGTATTGTCGCGACATTTGTGAATACGGCGGAATCCGAATTCACAATGATACCGGTCTTCGTATTCGATTCGACCAGAACGTTCCTCAACGTTGCCAGCGCGTTCCTACCGCGTGCACTTATGCCGACCGAAAAACCAAGAATCTGTCCCACCGCTCCGTCGCTACCGCCGACGATCGTTGCGCCCGCGCGACCGCCATCAAAAACTCGAATGCCGGTGCCAGCGCCACTGCCGACGATGGGAAAGCCACCAAGATCCACCCTGATGGAATCGGTGTTTGCGCCTGCACGAATAAACAGACCGTTCAATTCGCAGCGATGCATGACGATGGGATCGTCGATGCGCAGTTTGATATCAGAGACGACAGTAGAGCCGCAGTCGCACGCGACTCGCACACCGTCGAGGTCGTCGCCGCACACGCTTGCGCAAGCGGGTGAGATGCAAAGCACCAGAAAAGCTAGGGCAAATAGCCCTCGGAGATAAAAGCTCATGATTGTGTAAAGTTTCCTTCAAGCACGGGAAGCGTATCTCCGGGGCCCCGCCCAGGAGATACACGCCCCTAAGTTCTTCCTTCAAGCATAGTCTGGTAGGTCAAATTTATGAACCCTAGCGGTGAAAAAACCACCCGAATAGGGGGGCGGTGCACTGTGTGGACGATCGGGGGCACCGCATACGAATCTACCACAACACGGCGATGTCTCGCTGAGAGGGGTGCCAGCGCAACAAGTACCCGAGGTAGGTCAGTCGACTAGATAGATCCCGATCGTTCGCTTCCCGCCGACGGTGCGAACGATCGCGCGAAACGCGATCCGCCCTTGAGGGCTAGTGGAGTGCAAGAACACGCGGCGATACTCGATGCCCGTCATCGGTATGACCTCATCCTCCTTTACGGCGATGCGGTCGAACGTTCCCGTCGCTTTGCGGTAGGTGTAGATCCCCTTCCCACGCTTTCCGGCGAACGAGTTGTCGACACGTGAGCGGAAAGAGACATCTGCGGCATTGGAAATCGTCACTTCGACAAAGTGTTTCACCTCGGTCCCAGGCGCTACCAACGTCTCGTGACGGACGATATCGTCTGCGTACGTGGCCGGGCAGACCGCGGGATCGCAGAGATAGACGTTTTCCACTCTCTCAAGCCCATCCGTCTTCGCAACAAACGCGACAACGCCATCGTCCTCAATGGCCGACGCATTCTTGAATGTCGCATAGGTCGTACCGCCCGCACCAACGAACGGTAGTGATACCTCGCCCTCCAACGCTATCGTCTCGATCGCACCGCCATAGGCCAGACGGAAGTGGCCGACGAGCGCAGTTTCGTTAATATCTCCACAGTCGAATTTGATTTGGGCGCGAAATGCGATTCCCCAGTCGCTCACGGCCGGACGATCGGTAAACAACTCACAGACGTATCGCCCCGGTCGATCCGGGACGGGATCGTTCTTGGCGACAAGGACCTCGGCAGTGCCGGTTCCGAAGCCGCCGCCACTATTAGCTGTCGTACAGTCCATGTCACCGCCATAACAGCGGATGAGCGCGGTGTTGATCGCGACTACGCCCACTGGTGTGACAACGACCTTCGGCGACGCAATCGATACATAAAATATCGCGCCCGCGGTGTCGGTCATTCTGGGCGGCCCAAAGCGCGAGAGGCTGCCAGACAAAATCGGGGGCACCATGACCGGATTCGTGGGCACAAGATCACCGACCACAGAAACCGCAATACTGTTGCCTTGGTATATGCCGCGATCGCCGCCGGCTGATGCACCGCGATACACAACATCGCCGGCCGTGTTCAACGATGGATGCGCAAAACGGCGGTACTCGCGGAAAAAACCTGGAGGTGCAGGCGTGCCTTGTAGCACGCTCGTGGCATCTACGGCCACGGTGTCCGCGGTGAAAAGGCCCCTCAGCGAACCACTAGCCGTACGAATCTTCGCCGGAAATGCGATCATCGCGACGCCCACACCGTCACCGACCGCTGGCGGACGTTTGATCACGCGGTAGGTGGAGGCAGCTTCGGGGGCCGTGGCACCGCGCACAACCATGCTGTTCGTGGCGGCCTCAGAGAGACTAAAGCAGACAGTGCCAGTAAGAAGTAAGACGGCTGCCGCCAAAGACAGCTTTGCCAGCTTACCGTGCGCGCTATGTGTGCTCCTATGTGTGCTCAAGGTGGGATAGTTCTGCACTGTTCGTCATCCTTTCGGGAACATTATTGCGGCGCTGCTCGGTGACCCGCTGAACCGCTAGCGTTGATGGCAAACTCCCAACGCATCGTAGGTCCATACATCAACAATGCTGGCTCACATATGGGGTACCGTCAAGACGGTTTTAGCCGAACTGAGGGACGCATACCTCGCTACGCCGACATATTGACGATGTTTGGGGGACGATAACACCGCTAGATAAAGCCACCGTCCTAACACTCAATGTGGATACACCTGCCCTAACCTCATGTCTGTAGCAGATGCAGTGCACACATCTGCAGCAGATGCGGCGCACGCACTAACGTCTATCGAACCCAGCGCCGACCCCCTTGTTGGGGCGGCCAGAACGCGTCTAACATTTGATCGGTACAGTTCTCGCTCACACCCCCAGTTGAGCAGTGGCGGGAGACGAGAACTGATTCGTATTCAGAATGGTGTTTACCTGGTCGAACGGCTTAGGACCTTCGCCGTATCGCGAGTTGGGCTGCCGACCCGAGTTCCACACGTAACATGTCGAAAATACGAACGAATACGATCGGGCACATGCGCTCGGAACATCGGGGACAGTCCCCACCTGAGGCGCAGCCGAACACGCTGCCGCCTCGAAAGATTGGCGAAGCATCACTAGCTCGATGCTGTCGCCGATCAATGCCGCTAGTGTCGACGTGGACAGTACGCATAGTCGCTTCGTCACTCGTGCGTAGACGCATCAGAGGCGAACTTGTTTGAGGAGACTGATGAGCAGATTTGGAAGCCTAATCGCAGCGATGCTGATCACACTGTGCCTGACGCCGGGGGTCGCGTTCGCGGAGCTCGACTGCACCGACGGAATCGACAACGACGGGAACCTGTTAGTCGATTGCTTGGACCCTGGCTGCGACCTTCAGGCCTGTGATGACGGCGTGAGCTGCACGCTAGGCGAGACTTGTACTTTCGCTACTACCTCCTGCGGCGGTGGCACGCCGACGAACTCAGTTTGCGACAACGCCGCGTTCTGCGACGGCGCGGAGACCTGCGATGCCATCAGTGACTGCCAAGCCGGCACGCCGCCCACTCTGAGTGACGGCGTCTCGTGCACCGCTGATTCCTGCGATGAAACTCTCGATATCGTAGTAAACGCGGTGGACGACAGCCTCTGCGATGATGGCGTCGCGTGCTCCATCGACTCGTGCGACCCGGTACTCGACTGCCAGCACGTCGCCGACCACTCCCAATGCGCCAGCAGCGGGAATCTTTGCGGCGGTGGCTTGATATGCAATCCGGCGTTCGGCTGCGAAACGGGTACGCCTGTGAACTGCGACGATGGCGTCACTTGCACGGTCGATCTGTGCGATCCGCTCACTGGAGCCTGCAGCTACGTCCCTAATCACGCTACCTGCAGCAACACGTTGTTCTGCGACGGTGTCGAAATCTGCGATGTATTCAACGGCTGCGAGCCTGGAACCCCGTTCGATTGCAGTGACGGCATCTTGTGCACGTTCGATTCTTGCGACCCGCTATTAGACGAATGTCGAAACGTGGCGGTCGACAGCGCGTGCGAAGACGGTCTATTCTGCAACGGCAATGAAGTATGCGATGCGGCCCTTGACTGCATACCAGCGGTCGAGCCCCCCTGCGCCGACGAAGTTGGTTGTACGGACGACATCTGTGACGAGGCAAGCCATCTGTGTTCGTTCCCCGCGAATGACGCCAATTGTGACAATGGGTTCTTCTGCGATGGTGTCGAGACGTGCAACCCCGCCGTCGACTGTCAGCCGGGCGTTGGGCCCGACTGCACCGGATCGACATTCGGATGCCAGACCGGCTTCTGCAATGAAATCACCGATGCGTGTGCCGTAGCACCGGACGACCTCTCCTGCCAAAACGGCTTCATCTGTGACGGTATTGAGACCTGCAGCCCGACAGGTACTTGCGATCCCGGCGCACCCATGGATTGCACGCCGCTATCATCTTCATGTGGCGTAGGATTCTGCGATGAAGTATCGAGCGGCTGCGACATCCTTCCACAGAACGAAGGTCTGGTCTGCGACGACGGTGATACATGTAGCACCACCGATACGTGTCTCGGCGGCATCTGCGTAGGCACCGGCTCGATGTGCGGTGACGGCATCGTAGACGCCGCTTGTGGAGAGCAATGTGAGCTGCCTAGCGCTGACTCGTGCACCGCACTGCTCGACCTAGACTCCGACGGACTCTTTGCCTGTGAAGATCCAGACTGCTGCAGCATTTTCAGCACTGGTTGCGGCGCAGACTGCAAGAATGCGAACCCTTGCCTTGAGGTGAATGAAGCTCGGGCTGCGATCCGGTTCGGCAATGCTCTCGACGTCCTGAAATACCGAGGAATGGTCCACCTGGCCGCGCCATCACTTGTCAATCCGATTGAAGACGGCTTCTCGATAGGTCTGAGCAACGAGCAGGGTGTGATTTACAGCGCTACTCTGCAGCCGGGAGATCTCGTGGTGCGCACGCGTGGCCCACGTAGCTACGTATTCAAGGACGCGACAGCGAAGTTCGGTGGAGGAGTTCGCGACGGGCTCTTCCGAGTGCGTATTCAGATTCGTGATGCTGACTCCCCCCCCACCTACAGATTCAAGCTCAAGGCGCTTGCAGAGCTGAATGACGCCAACAACCCTGTAATCACCACACATGTGTTCGGCGTCGAGGACAGCGCCATCATACGTGCGACTTGGAAGAAAACGAGGAACGGCTGGAAGCTGTCAAAATCACAAGCGACACAGGCGATCTTCCCGCCGACGACGTGCAATGCCTTCCCGTAGGGCGGCGAGCCGGGCGGCGCTTGCACCGAGTCTGCAGGACACGGCCTCTGCGACTTCGAGAACCTCTCAGAAAGCCATATTTTAGAGACGGCCGACTTCCCACCGTCGGTAACGTTCTCGGTCGAAAACAACATCGTAACCCACCCAGATGAGGCCATCATCTTCGATTCGGCATCCCGGGCGGATGCAGCGGTGGCGATACCGATCTCGGGACGCCGGGAGCCGGACTGGGCAATACCGTTGCTCAGGGCAAGATCATGGTCATCGCAGAGAACATCGCGGGCGGCGACGGACTGGTCGACAACCCCGATGATGAACACGACGGCGGCACCATCACGCTCTCTTTCGGCGTGCCGTACAAACTTCTCAGCCTCAAGGCTTTCGACCACGAGCGCCCAGACGAGCTCATAGAGACCCCAAGTACCGTTCAGATCGACAATGTCGGCGAAGAGTGCGACCCACCGGCAAGTTTGGGCGGCGTGACTGGATGCCGCGACGACTGCACACTTATCGAATGTGGTGATGGCATCCTCGATCCTGGTGAACAGTGCGATCCGCCGCTTGAAGAGATCTGCGACAACATGATGGATGACGACGGGACCTTCTCGCCGATTGCCAAGACCCCGACTGCACGGATGCGCTCGAAGCGATGATGACCGAGTGCGATTAGCTCCTCCTTTCGAGGGCGGTTCGATCGATCCAGTCGCAACCGGAAACCCCGACGGTAACCTCGAGATTTTCAGACTCCAGGGCAATCGCCGCGTGCGCCAGGTTACCGATACGAGCGGTTGCGAAAACACCCAGGTCTCGCTGCAAGACAACGGCATCAGCCTGGCATTTCGATCAACCTGCGATCTGATTCCGGGACACAACCCCGCCGGCGTTGCCCAGATTTTCTCGAAGGCAAGAAGTTCAAGGTTCGAAAGAAAGACAGCCTTCCCTAGAGAAGGCGACGACACAACGAGAAACGCCCCGCCGATGATGAACATCGACGGGGCGTTCTCAGGTCGAACGATCCTAACGAATCGGATCGACTCCTACGCTATGGGCAGCCGCCTACACCAGGCGTGTACTGCGGCGCTCCGCCGAAGCAGTACGTCGATCCCAGTCCTTCGCCGATCAAACGGGCCGCACCAGGCAGGCCCGCGACGGTATTGATACCGCCGTTGCTCGTCTGTGCGATACAGAACGTAGCCGCCGCAATCGGTCGCTCTGGATCGGCAAACGGCGTCGCCACGATCGGGTCGAGGAAGCACTTGCGCCTGCTGACAATCGTGCAGTCGCCCGCGTCGATACCGATGGTGCCCGGCTCGCAGTCGAGGTTGCTCAAACAAGCAATGAAGCCGGCGCCGCTGGCACGCAGGATGCCGTCGCAGAGCGAGGTGTCGGGGCCCGTCGTGCATTCCCCGAGACCTCCACCTAGGTCGGTGCAGTCCTGCATATCGCACTGATTCGGTACCGGCACGCCGTTGGCGAAGAACTCTTGGCACAGATCGCCAGGTGAGTTCGTGCAATCGGCATTGCTCGTGCAGGTGATTTGCTCGTCGTCGAGACACACGGAACACGGACATTTGAACTCTGCGCCCGGTATCCCTTGGAAACCGCAATCGAGGTCGAAATCGAGTGTCTGCGGAGTCACGGTTGAACTGTTCAGCGCAAGCTTGAGGCCCGTGCCGGACACGTTCTTACCAGGATCCGGGAAGCAATCGAGGCTGCTGCCATCGCCGCCCGGTGCCGGGAAGGTCGGGCTGTCGCCACCGGCATCGCACGACTCGGTGTCGTTCATACCGCCGACGCAAGTACCGTCTCGCACACCGTCTCCGGTCGTCGTATCTCCCGTGCAGTACGGGCAAGGCGTGATCAGGTTCTCGCCCAGGTAAACGACAGAGGCCAGCGAAACATCGACGTCGCCCTCGCCTAGGTCGACGTTCACGACACCGGTCAGCGTCTCGCGCAGCCCGCTGACGACGCATGCCGGCGTGTTGCCCGATGAAATCGGCAGCGGTGGTCCGAGGTAGCAGTTGCAAATACCGCCACCGCAGTCGTCTGCGTCCGCCTGGAAAGGCTCGTCGCAGCTCGTGCGGTTGTCGCCGGCGCAACGGCACTGATCCGCAGAGGGATCGACACCACCGATAGCGCACTGACCGCAAGTCGGGGCCGGTCCTGGGCAAACCAGAAAGACCTTCGTAAGCACGTTGTCGACGATGTCGGCACCGTGCGCAATGCCCGAGTAACCGCTATCGAGTCGCGTCGCGCTGACGCAACGGCTCAGGCCGCTATCACAGACACCGGAGTGCAGCGCGCAGTCGCCGTTGTTCGCGCAGCTCTGAGCGCTCGCCCCCGCAAGAAGCCTGAGCTGACCGCGATCGGGGCAGGACGTATCCTGACAACCGAACTCGCCGTTGGCACCGCTACAGGTGCAGGCCAGCGAGCAACCGTCGCCGGCGATCAAATTGCCGTCGTCGCATTCTTCAGGAGCGGTAACGATGGAGTCGCCGCAGATCGTGCAGCTGTTGGTGCAACCGTCGAAATCGTCGGCATTGCCGTCGTCGCACTCTTCGCCTGCAAACGTATTCACGATAGCGTCGCCACAGTTAGGAACGGTACAGTCGACTTCGCAGGTCGCCGTCTGGATGCCGCCTTCGTCGCACCCCTCGCCGAGCTCGGGATTGCCGTTGCCGCACTGACGGCAGCTGCCGTTGAGCACCCCGTCGTCGTCATCGTCGCAATCTGGGGCCGTGAGGCCGTCTTGTACAGATATGGACTCGCAGGTTGCGCAGCGCGCCGCAGCAATAATACTGTCGGTGCAGTCCGCGAAGACGACAGCGGACGAACAAGCGCCCGGGAATGTCGTGGTCGGATCAACACCACTGCATTTTTTGGCGGGCGTATCGGCCAACTTGGTCTCGGTCTTGCCAATCTTACCTTTGGGATCGGCGCCCAAGCAGGCCGTGATCCCCGCCTCTGTGGTGACACCGGCCTTCAGCGCGTCTTTCTTGCAGCCGTTGAACGTCTTGGCATAGGTCGCGGTAAGCTTTTCGTAGCCCTTCACGACGGCGGCTTGGCAGCCGGCGCCCGTCTTGTCGACGCTGGCATCGATGATGACCGAGTCGAGAGGGTTCGCGAAGACCTCTTCTACGAGTGCGACTTCGCCATCTGCGGCAGCCGCGTTGACCGTAGCGGAGTCGGTCTTCGCGAAGTCCGGAGCGACGGTGCACTTCTTAGCTTCACCATCGACGGTCTTCTGCTCGGCCTTGGCGAGCTTGCCTTTCGGATCCGCTGTCAGGCAGTCCTGCGCGGTTCCCGTAAGCTTGTTGTTGCCGGCGTTCTTCACGCACGACGAGTTCTCTTTGCCCTGCGTGGCCAGAACTTTCTGACCGGACTTATTCATTTGGTTGATGCAGCCCTGCTGATCTTTCGTCTGAGACTGAGCCTGGACATTGGCCGGACTCATGACGAGAGAAAACGCGAGTGTGAATCCCCCTGCTACAAGAGCAGTCGCTATACGGTTCGAAATCATAACGTCTCCTTTCTTGGCCCACCTTGGCAGGCGGTGTGGGCCCTTGACCGCTTTACGTTACCGGCCGCTAGAGGCCGGAGCGAGCCAGTCGCCCCCCCATGAGGGGTGACTTGCTCGTTTATCCGCAGGCTGCGTGGTTTAACTTCGCCCTACTCTCCTATGGGCACCCACCCACTCCGGGGGTGTAGGCCGTGTCGGGGGCGCTGGCGCAATACGTGGTGGCGGCAACCTACCTATTTGTGCCGGACCAGTACCACAGTGGATCGAACCACAGTCTAGGGACCAGCGTCAAGAGACAAATATAGGGTTCTGCAGAGATTCCGCTGCAACGCGACGCGTCGCCCACGCTCACTCACCGTCGTTGGCGAGCGCGCTATTTACCACGGTCGGGCTAGCTCGATGCTGGGATCGATCCTCTTCGCTGCGCGATGAGCAGCACCAACATCCAGAGAGCGCCGATGATCAGACCCGCCGACTCTCGCCCGACCTCGGAGTGAATCCACTCACGCTGAAAGAGCTCTGGGGATAGAAAGGCAGCGCCGGCGGCAAACATCAGCGCCAAGGTGGGCAACCCCATCGGAGGACGCCCGAGCGCAACCACCAGCGACACAAGTACCTGCACCGAATAGATCATGGCCCACAAGATGCCATCGGGGTCGTCGTACTGCAGGAGCGCGAATCCGGAAAATACGAAGGCCATCACGACCGCTACGAATTGCATGGTCACGTCCTCCTATTGTTTCTTCCCGATGCCGCCGAGCAGACCCTCGATGACGTTACCGATGTTTCCGCTCACGTCATTCGCCTTCTCGCCGCCGAGCAAATTGGCGGCCGCCTGCCCCACGCCGGCCGACAGCTTCACGTCGAGCTTGGCCAGCGACCCGAGTTGCCCGGTCAGGTCTTTCACGATGTCGCTCGGGATACCGCCGGAACGAATCACAGCGTTGAGCACCGTCTTCGTGATCACATTGGTCAGCTCGGCGGTCGTCATGCCGCCCGACTCCGAACCGAGATTGGTGAGCCGTATCTCGGGAACGTTCACGTCAACCGTTGCCGCGTCGCCCAGAAGACCGACCATCACTTTCGCCGCGATGTTGGTCACGACCAACTCGTCGATGATCAATTGCTTCCCACCACTCGGCGCTTCTTCGGCCTCGGAATCGCCGGAATCCAAGCGATTCAAGTTCTCCATGATCTTGTCGTAGTTGGCCGTCCCTTGGCGCCGCAGCAACGTGACATCAACGTCGTTGATGGCGATGCGCGGGATATGGATCGTGTCCTCCATGAGCTGCTCGAGCGGAAGACTGAGGGCGGCGCTTCCCACGCGCAGAAAAAATGGTTCATCGAAACCGGCCGGGTTCCGCACTGCCAATCCCGCCATGCCGAACTCTCCGCTTTGCAACTTCAACCTGACCGAGTCGACCTTGGTGTCGACGCCGAGCGCATAGGTCGCACCTCGTTCGATCCCGCTTTTTGCGAGCTGATCTATATAAAACGCGGCCCCGACGAGCGCCATCAAGGCGAAAACCACAATAACCACGACGAACTTGAATAGTGCTTTCACGATAGTCCTTACTTAGCCCCCGTAAGCCTGCGACTTCCAGTGCTGAGGTGCCCAGTTTTCTAGGGCGCCGACGGTAGGAAACCCGTTCCGCGTTCGAGTTCCTCGACCAAACAGCGCCCCAGCCCAAATAGCATGAGCGCCTCCGCCATCGCGCCTTCGACACTTGGACGCGCCTGCATGCGCCGGTACCAAGCCGTCAGGGCCTCATTCTCTTCCGGGAGCGGACCTTGATGGAGTACGGGCTAAGCGGGTTGTCGTACAGATGCATAGAAACTTCCTCCCATGCGGTGCCCTCCTCTATTAGCAACTCTCGCCGTCGTGCGCACGGACACAGGCCTCATACGCGGCCGACAAGCGTGCGTAGATCGGTCGGTGGGGCGCCTCGGGCGAACCAGTAGCGGGCGCGACTGCGCGAGGGGTGCCAATTAGGGCACCGTCGAGGGTCCGAACCGGCACCATCCGCGCGCCGGTACCGACCAGGAACACTTCGTCAGCGGCCAGCAGATCGATGCGGGTCATACGGCGCTCCTCAGCCGGGAAGCCGTCGCGGGCGCAGACCTCGAGCAGCGTGCGCCGGGTGACTCCCTCGAGCGCCCCATCGGTGGTGGGCGGTGTCGCCACAACGCCGTCGCGTACGGTGAACACGTTGGCACCGCTGGCCTCCGCAACGCAGCCGTCTTCATTGAGGAGCAGCGCTTCGTCGGCACCCGCGCGAC
>Ga0315336_1002166_pt1 | contig 31740 bp, 26 predicted proteins | sample ASW5metaG_FD_204512 | JGI IMG/M metagenome (GOLD analysis project Ga0315336, IMG submission 204512) | Ammonia-oxidizing marine archaeal communities from Monterey Bay, California, United States - ASW #5 | ecosystem: Environmental > Aquatic > Marine > Intertidal zone | place: USA: California...
CGATCTGACCGGTACCGCTACCGACCGGAGAACGTATGTCTACGAAGTTCGGATCGTCGGGACTGAGAATCTTCTTCAGAAACGTCGCCGCAGTGCCCTCGATGACCTGCACGCCTTCCAGATTCTTCTGCAGTACATAATCGAGCACGTTGTCGTACACGGCGTTGAACTCGTCGGCGCTGTAGCCGATCTTGTGCCAGGTCCTGGTGGCGAAACCAAACGGATTCAGGGGCCGAAAGTGTACGCTGCGGATGCCCAGATCGATGTAGAGGTCGACGATCTCCTGCCACTTGTCGAGGGACTTCTTGGTCGTCGTCATGAGCGCGTCGACATGCCACAGGTCGGGGTCGCGTCCCATCTCGATGTAGCGCCGGTTGAAGTACTCGATCCATTTGATGACGTTCGCGTAGGCGTTGCCGCCGCTCTTGCCGGTCCACAGCCGGTTCCAGTTGTGCACTTCTTCGGTCCCGTCGAGGCTCGTGCAGACGAGTACGTCGTTCGCGAGTAGCCACTCGGCGTTTTCCTCGTTCATCCAGGTCATGTTGGTGACGACCGAGTGCACGAGCTCCTTGTTTTCGTACTTGTTCTTTTCGTGGCTGTACTCGACGACGAACTTCAGCGCCTCCATGTTCACGGTCGGTTCGCCGCCCTGAAACTCGAAATTCAGGTACTGCGACTGGGTCTGCATCGCGAAGTCAACGACCTTTTTCGCGGTCTCGAGGGACATGTCGGTGTCGACCCGATGCATGTCGGTCCGCGAGGCGTGGCAGTAGCGGCAGGACTGGTTGCATCGCAGCGTGGTGAGCACCACGTGCAGATGGGGTCCATTGGTCAGGTAGCGCTTCTTTCGACGCACCCGGTCGGCGATGGCTTCGGTGTCGAGATTGTGGCGGAGAAAGCACTTCTCTTCGAGGGCAGCTCGCTCGGCATGTTCCTCGCCGATCTGACCGGCGATGAACGCCCTGAAGTCCTCCTCGGACAGGAAGTGCCACTCCCCGGCGTCGTTGGTCAGGAGGACCTTGCCCTCGATGCGGGTGTACCGGAAGAAACCCAGCTGCTCTGGGGCAACGGGAAGAGCTCGTACTTTGACGCTGTGGGTACGGATCATGGAACCTCCTCCACCTTGCGCGCCCGCATGACCGTCTCGTAGAGGGCGTGGTTACAGAAGGCGTCGACCAGCCTGTCGGCGACGCGCTCGTCGATCTCGGACACCGAAACGTGGATTTCGTCGTCCTCCGAGGTCACCTCGAACGAAGCCAGCGCGGCAAAAGCCAAGGCCGCAGCGTCGACGGCGCCCTTGTCGTACAGCGAACGGCTGAACTGAAGGGACTCAGCCATCCGTTGGACTGTCCCATGGCACCGCGACCTCGAGCTCGTCTTCTTCGAGCTCTTCGGCGTCGAGCTCGGCGAGAAGGGCGTCGATACTCGAGCGGGTGTCGTCACCGAAGAAGGCCCGCGCCATGTAGTACTCGCGGATTTCCTTCGTCGACTCACCGACGCGGGCGCGAACGACCTGATTGAGGAGCTCGTTGGCGAACTCTCCAGCGAGTGCCTGCAGCGTTTCCTCAGTGGTTCCATCTGCGGACTTTGGCTTCAGGCGAACCTCGACCTGACGGTCGGCGGGACGGGCGAGGAAGAGCCAACAGCGATCGACGAACAGGTACGCGGCGCCGTAGATGGCGTCCCGGGGGTAGATGTCCTCGTCGATTACAAATGAAACTCGTCGGCCGTCTTCGGAGTACTGAAGTTCTTCCAGAGTGTCCTCGGAAGCTTCCTCATCTGGCATCTATAGATTCTCCGGTCCGTACGCTTCCATGCGTTGGTCGTGCTTGAGCATGTGAGACAGGGGACGCAAGTCGGCGAACTCAGCGAGCTCGTTGCGATGCATCCGCTTTGCGAGGTCCATGAGCATGCGGCCCAGGCTCTCGTTGGTGGCCTTGTCGCCGTTTCCGCCGTCCATGACGACCAGATCGACCAGCGCTGTATAGACGACGCCCTTCGGTTGTCCGTCGTGGGCGCACAGATGCACATCGACGATGCCGTGCTGTGCGTGTTTGACAGTGAGGATCGAAGCGCCCTGGCGCACGCCGGACAGGTCTTGGATGAACCAGCCATTCTTGAGTTGCGAACCGCGCTTCATCGGATTCAGGATCCACCAGGGTGCGTTGCCCACACCTGGGCTGACCAGGGGAATCGCCGAACCACTGGCCGCAGCGGTCCCGGATGCCACGACTGCCGCCCCTGTCACCAAACCGTACAGCACGCCTCTACGGGTGGGTTGATTCATGTATTGCCTCACAGATGTGCAAGTGTACACGAACCTACAGTGCCTTCCAACAGGGTTTCGTTGGGGGTAGGATGGTGCACTGCTCCAGGGGACCACACCCATGCAATCCGCCGAACAACGGCGCACCGAGGACATGCTCGAGCGCGAGCGTATCGCGAACCGGAAGAAGCATTGGGTCCGCCTCGTCACCGCGTGCAACAGCGCCTGTCTGTTCTGCCTCGACAGCGACACGCCCCGCAACGTCTACCTCCCGGTTGCCGAGATAAAAGCGGAGCTCGATCGCGGAAGATCAGAGCTCGACGCCGACAAGGTCATCCTCTCTGGCGGCGAGGGCTCGCTCCACCCGAAGTACTTCGAGGTCATCCGCTACGCGAAGGAGATCGGCTACGACCGGGTCCAGGCGGTGACCAATGGCTGGAACTTCGCCGACAAGGACTTCTACGAGGGGGCTGTCGAGGCCGGTCTCGGCGAGATTACATTCAGTCTGCACGGCCACAACAAAGCGCTCCACGAGGAGATGACCGCCCACCCTGGGTCCTTTGCACGCATCTGCAAGTCGATCATCAGAGCGTCCCGAGACCCGCGCATGATCTGCAACATCGACACGGTCATCAACGGCATGAACGTGGCGTACATCGACAAGATCATCGAGCTCGGAATCCGCCTCGGGGTCTACGAGTACGACCTGCTGCACGTCATTCCACAGGCCGACGCGTTCGTGAACCGCGAGCAGATGTTCTACGACGTGCGCGAACACCTGCCCAAGCTCCAGAAGGTCTTTCGGCTCAATCGACACCCGCGCTTCTACATCTGGACCAACCGATTCCCGGTTCACTTCCTCGAAGACCTCGAAGAGTTGATCCAGGATCCCCACAAGATGATCGACGAGGTGAACGGCCGTCGCTACCAGGTGATGCGCTATCTCGACGGCGGCGAACCACTGGACTGCCGAGAGCCCGAGCGGTGCGTTCACTGCTTCATCGAGCCGTTCTGCACGACCCTGGACCGGGTCGTCGCCGACCAGGCCAACGAGCGCTTCGAGGTCTTCTGGGTGGGCGATCAGCTCGACACGCCGCTGACCGCACCTCCGGGCGTCGACAAGCTCGGGATTCACGTGCCCGACGTCGCCGCTCTCGAAGCCGCCGACCGCCGCGGCCTGGGCCTATATGCGCGAGTCGACGATCCCGGGCCGGTCGCGCCCGCCGAAGATCTCGTACTGGTGGCCACCACTCCGGCACACCTCGAGGCGTGGATCGACGCGCATCGGCTGGTCATCCACCTCACCGCCGCCAACGCCAGCTGGATGTTGGCCAACCGCGACCGCGTCGAAGCCGCCCTGGACCGAATCCAGGTGCACCAGCCGAGCCACGAGCACATGGCGGGAGCTGCCGCCGAAGATGTGCGAGAGCCCGCCTCCTTCTTCCGCGATCTCGAGCTACCCATCGCCACCAGCGGCCTGCCTGCCTGCATGGCGCCGAACACCACTCTGGTCGACGAACCCGCCATCCTGCCGGCGAGGCTCTTTGCAGAGGATACCGGCCGATTGCACTGGAAAGAGCTGGCCCGCTACCACGTCTCCTCTCGGTACCGGGCGAAGTCGGTCCGCTGCGCCGATTGCCGACTGAACACCCGTTGTGAGGGGCCACACATCAACTTGATCCGGGATCAAGGTCTACGCCAGGTCGAGGCGTTGGTGGACGGGCCGTGGGCTGAAGAAGCCGAGCGTCAATTGGTCGCGCGTTGGCCAGAACCGCCGAAGCGTCTGGCGAACGGACGGGCTCCCGAGCCGATCGGAGACAGCCTGCCCGGCTTCGCTCCCGCCGACGGCTACGTCATGGATCCCTTGGCGGTCATCGGCCTCGAGCTCCAGGCCAAGGCCAAGCGAAAAGAGGAGCGCGACACCGCCAGGGCAGAGAGGAAGACCACCAAGAATGGCTAATCTCGGCTACCTCCAGCTCACCCGTGGCTGTCTGCAAGATTGTCGTTTCTGCAGCAATCCCCCCTCTGGCGTGGGCCTCGATGTGCCGGCCATGAAGAACCTGATCGATGGCCTGGTCGACCTCGGCTACGACGGCGTCATCCTCACCGGGGGCGAGCCGACCCTGTCTCCCCTGCTGTTCCCGGCCCTGGAGTACTCCCGCGAAAAGGGGCTCTACAACCGGATGATCACCAACGGGCAAGCACTGGCCGACCCCGAGTTCTTTCAGAAGGTGGTCGACGCCGGTCTGCAGCACATCCACGTGTCCCTGCACAGCTATCGCCGCGAGGTGCACGACTACATCACCCGCTATCCGCGGGCCTGGGAGACCCTGGTCGACTGCCTGTCCCACGTTCCCGACATGGGCATCACGGCGGACATCAACACCGTCATCTGCACCTACAACGCCGATCATCTCCACGAGACGGTCATCTGGCTGTGCGAGCGCTTTCCGTTCATCCGCCACTTCGTCTGGAACAACATGGATCCCGACGGGAACCGCGCCGAGGAAAACCCCGACTGCATCGCCAGCCACCGCGAGTTCATGGTCTCTCTCGAGCTCGCCATGGAGTACCTGACCCTCACCGGCCGGACCTTCCGAGCCGAGCGTGTGCCCTTGTGTTTCATGCGCCGTTTCGCCGAGAGTTCGACTGAGACGCGAAAGATCGTCAAGGAAGAGGAGCGCTGCATCCAGTTTCTCGATCAGAAGGGATTTGTGCGCCAGAAGGAGTTCCTGCACGGAAAGGGAACCGCCTGTGATGTCTGCCGGTTCGACCCCATCTGCGCGGGCATGTTCTCCATGGCCAAGACCTTTGACGAACGCGAGCTCTCCCCGATCTTCGAGGATCCGATGCCGGTGATTGCCCGGGTCCTGGGACACCCTCCCGCCCCCGATCTGCTCGAGCGGATACTCTCCCGCCGCGGCCGCAGATCCCCAACCGAACAACCCACGGCACAGGCTCGCGAGGCGGCCCTGGCCCTGCCACTGTAGGACGAAAAGTCAATGATCCTGTTGTTCAGCCTGCTCGTCGGCTGTGGATGGATGGAAGGCTCCGGCACTCAGACCAGCCCAAGCGGTGCCCACGGCAACAACCACCCACCGATGACGAAGAACGTCATGCCGGAGGTCTGCGAGAAGGTCTTCACCGCCAACGACGCCAACGCCTTCTTCCAGTTCGCCGCCGGGCTCCCGAACCTGGGCGACTGCGCTCTCGAAGACATCCACGCCAAACACTCGATCATAGACCTGGCCTACGAGACCCGGCCTCCGAAACCCCCTCCACCCGCGGATGCTGCGGAGGGCGCTGGCCAGGAGAAGACCAAGGCCAAAGCCAAAGCGAAGGCCAAAGCCCCCGAACAGTCCGAGGAGAAGTTCGAGAAGCGCCTGGCCAAAATCAGCGTCACACCCAATGAATGCGTCAAAGGAGAGGGTGGCATGGTAGCCGGGGACTACACGCTCACCGGGGTCGACGAGGCGCGCAAGGTCTGTCCCGAGGCCATCGACTCCCTGGTCCAGGGATTCGAGGAAAAGAGAGCGCCCATGGCCTCCAAGCCACAGTGACCGTTCCCCATCACCTCGCAGTCATCCCGGACGGCAACCGACGGTGGGCTCGCAGCCAGAACCTGCATCCCTCCGAAGGACACCGCGCCGGCATCGCAAACGCCGGCCCCATCGCCAGTGCGGCCTGGGAGTCGGGCGTCACGGTTTTCAGCTTCTGGTGGGGATCTCCAGCCAATCTGATGGGGAGGGATCCGGACGAAGTTCGCGTCATCATCGATGTGCTCAACGCGTGGCTCTCGGACATCGCGCCAGCGCTTCTTCAGCAGTGGAACGCCAGCTTTGACATCTTTGGGCGCTGGAAGGAGTTGGCCCCGGGCATCGCCGATGGCGTCGCTGCTGCCAGAGCCGGAGCGGGGACGGGGCCGCGACGGCTCGTCCTGCTCATGGCCTACGACGGCCGCGAGGAGATCGCCGCGGCGGCAGCGACCGGCCCTGCGAGCGTGGAGGAGCTGGCAGCCGAGCTCTGGACTGCCTCTCTTCCGCCGGTCGACTTGATCTTGCGAACCGCCGCCGAGCCTCACCTGTCCGCCGGGTTCCTGCTCTGGCACATCGCCGAGGCCCAGCTCACCTTCGTCGATCCGCCCTGGCCGGCCTGCACACCGGCTGATCTGGCCGACGCACTGGACGAGTTCGCTAAGAGGGAACGGCGTTTCGGTCGATGAGGTACAGTGGACGCATGGTCAGGCTCTTCCCACTGCTCATCGTCTTCAGTTGCGCACAGGATCGCGGCTTCGGCGGCCAGGATCTGGGCGGCGACAAGCTCAACTCCACGGCGGACACCGAGCTGAACGGGTCGACAGGCAACGGTGACGACGACGATGCCGACACGCCCACCAGCGGCGACGAGTCGCTTCTCGGCATGGACCAGGCCTATTGCGAGGACACCGGGATCACCGTCAACTTCGGTTTCTTCGCCACCGGCGGAGCCGGCCAGATTGGGATTGTGCACGGCGGTACGGTTGCACAGTGCTGCGCGGAATGGATGTACAACTCGGTGATCGACGATGTGGCAAAGACCATTGACATCACCTACTCCGACGTGTCCCAGAGCACCTGCGACTGCGAGTGCCCGTGGGTCTTCGAGTACACCCTCACCGATGTCACTGCCGGTGACTGGAGCCTGAACGCCGCCGGCGACGAAGCCGATGTCCGGGTCGACTGAGGGTCCACCGGTCGTCGCGCCCGGGCCTCGCGCCCACCTCGCTGGCACCCTCGCGCTCCTCGAGGCGTTCCGGAGTCCTCACCCCGACGCCGATGCGCTGTGGGGGCTCCTCGATCGTCCGGAGAGGTTGCCAGAACAGGTTCCTCCCGAAAAACACGCGGTGAAATACGATTGTTACGTCGCTCGGGGTGACAAAACGGCTTGGGGTGTCACCCTCAACGACCGCTTCGAGGGCCCGCAATCCCTCGGTGCGGCCACCCGTGCGTTCATCGATCGGCTCGACGGCGACTACGACCCGTCCCACATCGCGGCAGCCCAGAGTGCCTTTCGCGGCGCGACCTCGACCGTAGCTGTCGGCTTCGATGACCCCGTACAGCCTCCGCGGATCAAGGTCTACATCCAGGAGGACCGCTGGGGCGAGGGGGTCACCAACCTCGCCACTTTCGCCAAGGAGACCGGGTCGGCCCTCCCGGCCTGGCTGGACGCCGAGACCGTCGTCGGCGTGGTCACTGTGGGTCTCAGGTCAGACGGGAGTTCCGCATTGAAGGCCTACATCGGAGGCCCCTCCCCCACTGCACTGACCCAGTCCGCGCCCGAAGAGGTCCGGATGCTGGGCGCGGCGATGGCGGAGGCCTCACCCATGGGCAATGCCTGGTACTACCTGACGATCCGCTTCGACGGAGGCAGCTGGCGCTACGCGATGAACAAGATCTACAACACCGTGCAGATCGGCTGGACCCGCGACGGCGAGGCCATCCCACGCGCGTGGGACGACGTGGCCTCCCTGTTCGATCGCGCAGGCCGCGCCGACGCGCTGGCGGAATTGCGTGGGCGCGTCGACGCCCTGGCGGGTATCCGGGTGGTCCCTACCGCGACGGCCATCGAGGACGGTGGCACGTCGGCGGATGTCTATTGCGCAGCATGGACCCGACTATAGACCTGTGTCGGTGCTCCCGGCATTGCAGTTGGCCGTGCCGCCGATGACGTTGTCGAGGAGTTTGTCCATCAACGCCGACTCGACGCTCAACCCCTCGTCCGAGAGCTGATCGGATCGGCTCTGGAGGCGGTCGGACGCGTCGAGAATGCGCGCCTCGGCGGTCTGTGCGTCGAGAGTGCCGTCGCAAAAGGCAGCGCCGGCATCCAACGCCAGGATCTCATCGGCGAGGGCAGCCATCTTGAAGACGCCCAGATCGTCGGCCTGAGCAAAGTCGTCCACGTACGCCCCTCCGCCCTCGAAGGTTACCTCCAACGTGGCTTCTTTGCGGTTGTCGCCATCCACCGGCAACCAGGAGATCTCCAGCTCGGCGATGTCGGAAGGCGCTTGATCCGCCATCCCGGACCCGTCGGACCACGTCAACGTCACACCCATGCCGCCATCCTTGTGGGCGAGAAAGAGCGTGGAAGCCCCAAACTTCACCGAGTCGCCGTCCATGGGAGCGCCCCAGGTCCGGTCGATGATGAGATCGGCGTGAGGCGTGGCGTCGACCTCGAGGTCGTACGCCAGCGGGGTGACCATGAAGTCGAAGTCGTCGCGGACCCGCTTCTTCATGCTCTTGGTGCTGACGAAGTGGTAGGCGTTTCCGCCGCGAACCTTGGACATCTCGGTCACCAGCTCGGCGCCGAGATCGAGGCCCACACCCCACATCGTCACCCCGATGTCCTTGTTCGCGGCGTTGCGGACGATCTTCACAAAGCTGCCAGCGCCGGTCGCACCGACGTTGGGCTGGGCATCGGTGAGCACGAATACGCGATCTTCGATGCCCTTCTTGCCGGCTCCCTTTTCGAGCACTTCAATGGCCTCGATCAGGCCGTCTTCCATGGCTGTACTGCCCTTGGACTTGAGGCCGTTGATCTCGTCGCGCATCTTGCCGCGGCCGTTGGCGTCCATCTTGGTGAGCTTGCGGACCACCTTGGCCTTGCTGCCGTAGGTGACCAGCGCCATCTCGTCCCTGGGTCCGAGAAGGTCGACAACCTCGAGCAGCGAGGCCTTGCTGGTGTCGAGCTTGTCGCCCGACATGCTGCCGCTGATGTCGATGGCAACCGCGAGACGCAAGGGCGGGCGCTCGAAGTTGGCCAGCGTCACGTCGGTGGCGAAGCCCAGCTGCATCAGGAGTCGCCCCTCGGCGCCGTCCACGGTGTCGACGAGCCCGGTGGCCGCGACGGGGCAGAGCGTCTCGTCGCAAGGGGCAGATTGCAGGGGCAGGCTGTGCTCGGAAAACAGCCCCTCGGTCGTGTAGTCCGTGGCAGCGGGGATCAGCCCATTGTCGATGAGGTCGCGGGCGTAGTTGATGTCCTGGGTGCCGCCGGGCGTGACGCCGAGGTCACCCATCGAGAGCCCGTGGGCGCCGCAGCCTCCGAGAGCAAAGAGGGCCGCGAGGGCGAGAGTGTTGGGTGACCGCATTTCTTGACTCCGTGTTTCCCTCCACTTGTGCAGCGGTCATGCCAGCGGAGTTCTATTTCCTTTCCAAGTACATAAAGCGGCGTTTTTTCATTCCAGGAACGCCGGTGTGACAACCAGATCGCGACAGCGGTGTCATGGCCCGGTCGGAACGGTTCCACCACCGGTGTCGCCGCCGGCATCACAATCAAAGACGTTCAGACAGACGCGCGGCAAGTCGACGTAGGGGGTCTGGCTCGGCACGCACTCCCACGGAACCGCGTCCAGGCAGTCCTGCGCGGCCACGGGATCGAAAGTGCAGTCCTCGCTGATGCAGTCCTCGACCTCGACCTCGAAGTCCGGGTCACACTCGGTGGCGGCAATGCGATACTCGGCGTCGAAGGTCATGAAGTAATGCCCCAGCGACATGGGCAACTCCATGGCCTGGTACAGCGCATCACACGCGGCCGGGAGCGGATTCAGGGTCATGGCGCAGGCGTCGATGTCCATTGCGGCCCGAAGCTCCGCCACGCAAGCCTCGGCAAGGGCCTGGTCGACGTCCACGCCCTGATTGCCCACCCGGCTCGAGCACGGCACACAGAAATTCCCGTAGGACGAGCCCCCGCAGGCGTCGGCGGCCTCACACCGAACCTCCCCTATGAGTGTCATCGCATCTTTCGGCGAGATCATCGCGGGGGCCGTGATGTCCGTGTCCGCTTCGGTATCGGTATCGGTGCCATCGGCGGTGCGGTCGGTGGTCTGATTTTCGTCGACGTCGGTGTCGGTGCTCTTTCCACATCCACCCAGCAGCAGGGAGACCAGAAGCGCGGTCACGAAGCATCCGTCGGCTGCCAGAGCTCAATCTTGTTCCCTTCGGGATCGATGACCCAGCCGAACTTGCCGTACTCCATCTCCTCGATCTTGTCGTCGACATTGCAGCCGTTGGCGCGGAGCTGAGCCAGCATCGCGTCCAGATCGTTGACCCGGAAGTTGACCATGAAGTTGGCCGTCCCCGGCTTGAAGTAGGTGGTGTCGCCCGCGAAGATGCTCCAGTTGGTGTTGGCGTTGCCGTTGGGGTTCATCGACTTCCAATCGAAGACCGCGCCGCCCCAGTCCTGCACGTCGATTCCCAGGTTGTCCCGATACCAATCGAGCAGTGCCCGCTTGTCCTCGGCCTTGAAGAAGAAACCGCCGATACCCTGTACACGCTCCATCTCGCCTCCCGCTTTCCGGATCCATAACCGGCGTGCTGAGGGATACTCCGGCCCGGGAGGGATTCATGTGGCTGCTCTTCGGAAGCGCGCTGGCGGCGACCATCACCATCAATCCGGGCGACGACTGGTGTGGGGCGATCAACGGCGCCGCTGCGGGCGACGAGATCGAGCTCGTCGGCGGAGAACACGCCGGTCCCTGCACCATCAGAACCGATGATGTGACCCTGATCGGCGACGGCGCCCTGCCCTGGATCGCCTACGACGGCGCCAACTCCAATGTCATCGACATCGAGGCCAGCGGCGTCACCATCAGCGGCGTCAAGCTCGGCCCGACCCAGCCAAATATCGACGCCATCAAGATCAAGAGTGGCGATGACACCCACATCACGGGCTGTTGGTTCGACCGGGTCGGTGGGATCTCCATCGCCGCCAACTCGGCGACCAGCACCGGCACCCGGATCGTCGGGAACCACTTCACAGACCTCCAAGCCACGGGGATCTACCTGGGTTGTCACGACGGGACCTGCCGGGCCGCCGACTTCGTCATCTCCGGCAACCTCATCGACGGCGTCGTGTCCTCCGGGGTCGGATACGGCATGGAGACCAAGCTCAACAGCTGGGGCGTGATCTCCGACAACGTCGTCAACAACACCCAGGGGCCGGCCATCGAGGTCTACGGGTCAGAAGGCACCACGGACTGGACCGTCGTCGAGGGCAACTACACGGTCGGCTCCACGAACGACGCCACCATCGAGATCGGAGGGGGTCCAGCCATCGTCCGAAACAACATCGTCATCGGCGGCAACGGCGGCGGCATCTACGCCTACGACTACGGCGGACGCGGCCTGCAGCGGGAGGTTCAGATCCTCGGGAACTCGGTCATCGGAATGGCCGGACCAGCCATCGGCGTCGCATCGTGGGCCGCCGATCGAGGACTGGTGCTCGCGAACAACGCTGCATGGCAGGAGACGGGCTACGGCCCAGCACTCCCAGCGCCCATTGGCGGCGTCGACATGGTGACGAACGTCGCGTGCGACGCGGACTGCTGGACGGACGCCGCGAATGGAGATTGGAACCCCATGAGCCTCACCGCCGGCACCGGCGGCTACGACATGACCGACGACTTCTGCGGGGTCGAACGGTACGATCCGCCGATCATCGGAGCCATCGAACGCGACGGACCCACATCGCTGCCCATCGACTTCAAGGACACCTTTGGCTGCTCCGACGGGACCGGTGGTACCGATACGCCTAGCGGAGATGATGACGATGACGACGTGTCCGGCGATGACGACGATGACGGGGCAAGCGCCTCGGACGAGGCCAACGAAGGAGGCGGGTGCCGGTGCGCTACCGGGGATTCTTCGGGTTGGATCTTCCTGATCGGTCTGCTCGCTGCGGCATCCAGTAGCCGCCGCAGATGAGGGTATTGCAGCGCCTCATTCCGAGTCGCTGTATCCCCCGAACTGTCCGCAGTGCCGGCAGCGGAACAAATACGCGGTCGGCCCATCCTCTTTGCGCAGGCTGCCAATATAGGCATCGAAGGCGCCACCTCGCGGCCAACCCAGGTCCTCTCGGAGACGCTTGATGAGCGCGGGGCCGGCGTCGATAACCTCGCGGGCGCCCGCCTGACCGAGGAACTCGGCGGCGTCACCACAGTGTGTCCACCAGCGCTCCTGCTGCCAGCCGCTGAAACCGGGCGTACGCTGGGCCACCTCGCGAATGATGTCCGGCGCCACCGAAGTCCAGGCGCCATAGCTGCCGATGCCCGAAGTGTCGGTAAAGTCCGCCTCGAACTTCTCGTGGGCAGCACCGTCTCCGATACACCAGGGACACAATTGTGAATCGAGTTCTCCTTTGGCGTAGACCGGGCCGTTGTAGACGTACCCTCGGCGCTCGCCGCAGCAGGCGCACTCGGCGTCGCTCGCGGAGATGGACCCCGTCTTCAGCGGCTCCGGGTGATATTTGAACGCCGGCAGTTCCATGGACTCTCCGTGACAGACTCAGAGCATAGATCGATGAACGTCGGAGATCGGATCTCCGTTTTGCTCTCCGAGGCCGAAGTCGCGTTCGAACGAATCGCACACGCCCCCGCAAAGTCAGCGGACGAAGCCGCAAAGTTCCGCGGCACGCCCCTCGAGATCGGCGGCAAATCTCTGGTGATGAAGACCGACCGTCGCGGCTTCATCGTGCTTGCGCTCAGGGGGAGTGATGCGGTCTTCAATCGCGCACTTCGCAAACACCTCGGCATTCGGCGGTATCGATTCGCCACGCTGGAGGAGCTCGACACGCTCACGGGATTGACACCGGGATGTGTGCCTCCGTTCGGGCGACCGGTCTTCGACATGCCGCTCTATGTCGATGCCGGCCTGGCGAACGCCGCCCGAATCGCCTTCACAGCCGGCAGCCACACCGACTCGATCGTCATGAGGACTGCCGATTGGCTCGCCGCCGCGAAGCCTGCAGACGTCTTTCCTTTCTCGCGAGATCGGTAGCGTCGACCTCCTCGAGGACCTCGGCTGCAGCTGCCGACTCCCGCTCCAACTGCTCGAGCAGGGACGAAACCGACCCGGGCACCCGTAGATCTCGACGGAGGGCCCGAGTCGCCCGCGTGGCCGCGGCCCCGATCTCCAGGAGCTGAGCAGCGATTCGCGTGCGCAGTGCAACCGACTCCTCGTGGGTCCGCAGGGCGTCCGCGTGGTGGTCGAGTGCCTGCCGGAGCTTGTGGCGCTCGACCTCGTCGACAGTCTCTCCAGCGGAAGCCAGGGTCTCGATTCGCTTCAGTCGCTTGTGGATGCGGGCCACGGCCTCCTGGGACTCGGTGCTGTCCCGCTGCGCGACCTGGGCGGCGAGGCCCTGGGCGGGTTTCACCAGGGCAGCGGCGCGCTCCCGAAGCGCACTCGACGCGCGGCGAACCGGCTCTATGACCGCAGGTGTGAGAACGCCCTCGACCTCGACCATCGCCGCTTCGAGGCGATCGAGCTGTTCGTTGGTCCGGCTCTGCATCCGCAGGATGGGATCGTCGGGAATCGGTTCGGAGACCAGAGTCTTCAGGTGGTCGAACGCCAGCTTCAACCGCATCCTGGTCACGCCGGTATAGAAGCTCGCAGCGCCGAGGACCGCCGGTGCAATCGCCAGCCAGGACGCGGTGTCGCCGTTGATCTTGAGGGCGAATCCCGCCATCGCAATGACCAGGAACGCCGCCCCCATCGCCATGGGGATCTGCCCTCGCTGATTGGAGTATCGAACGCGGGGATCATTGACGATTCGGGGCACGTAGCCGTGGCGAATGGCCTCGGCGGCCAGGGTCTCGACCGTGTCGTGGTTCACACCCTCGACGACCTTGAACTCCATCAGCGCCATCTCTGGAGGCAACTCCGCCACAGGTGCCCCGGTGAGCCTGCCCACCGCGTCGGCGAGCCCACGCGCGTCGCTGCCCGACCGCCTCTGCTGCACGATCAACGTGTACATGCCCAAGGGAAGGCCCGTTGTCAGCGCCCGCGGGCTCGGCATCATCGGTGCCTCGTGCATAGACAACGCATCTTCGACTTCTCGGGCCGCGAGGGGTCGAAGATCCGGATCGACGCGGAGCAGTCCCTCGATGGCCTCCCGCAGATCGGATGGCAGGTCTGGACGCACCTCGGTCAACGGGACATGGTCTCCGTCGAGTTGCCTCTTGAGCGTCGCGGCAGGAGTGGCCGTCGCGTAGGCGGCCTTGCCCGTCGCGGCAAGGTAGAGGGCGGCGCCGAGCCCGTAGAGGTCCGAGCGCGGATCCGCAGTTTCCCCCTGGTAGACCTCGGGAGCTGTATATCCCCAGGTGCCGGGAGCCGCGGCCGTGCGAGTGGTGCTTCCCTCGAGTCGCGCGAGCCCGAAATCGGCCAATACGGCAGGTCCGTCTCCGACCAGGATGTTGTTCGGCGTCACGTCCCTGTGCACCACACCCTGGGCATGGGCAGATCCGAGGGCTCCGCAGACCGCGATAGCCAGCTCGCGGATCTCCTCCTCGTTCATGGGTCCGTTAGCGGCGACGTGCTCGGCGAGGGTCAGCCCCCGATGTACGGGCATCGACAAAGCCAGGCGGCCGTCGAGGTCGTGGATATCGAAGGCCACGAGCGCATTCGGATGTTGGATTCGCGTGGCAGCGCGCACCTCGCGGATCAGCCTGGCCCGGGCGTCGGGGTCATCGGCGAGGTGTTCGTGCAGGATCTTGAGCGCGACACGCTCACCGCGAACCCTGTCCTCGGCCAGATGCACGGTGGCCATGCCGCCCTTGCCCAGCTCTCCGATGATCTCGAACCGATCCACCGCTACCCCTCCCGCAGTTCGTCTGCGGGCACCATCTTATTGCGGGCTCCGTTCACGGGGCAGGAAGCGGCCCTGTTGGTCGAAGATGTCCGCGTGCAGATGCAGGGCTTTCCAGCCTCCGTATCGCTGCATGATGTGGTAGACGGCCACCCAGGATGTCCACTGCGGTCGGTAGGAGAGCGTCTCCGCCAACTCAGGTCGCAGATCCCTCGGCGGGAGCAGGTTCAGGCGGGGGCGGCGCTTGGCGTTCGCCTCGGATCTCTCGTACAAGTAGTCCCCGGTCGCGAAGGCTCTGATCCGGGCGTGAGTCGTGTTGGAGTGCACGATTCCGGAGTTGTAGACAAGGGATCCGATGATGAACTGATCGGTTCGATCCCGCGTGTGTAGCGGCGGATCGCCGCGGGCCACGAGCTTGCGTTCGGCGATCTCCTTCTCCCAGAGCCACATGAAGGCCGTCGCGACGATGCCCTCTTTGAAGGTCATCTTCCGCATGAACCACGACCACTGCTCAACCCTGTTGCTCGCATCTCCGCGGGAGATGGCGCCCTTGGGTGGCGCAGCACCCACAGGCGTGTACTCCACCAGTCCGATCAAGTTCGTTCCACAGTCCCGATCAAGCCAGTCGACGAGACCGAGATAGTCCAGTTGCCCCTTGGCGATGTCGTCGAGACCGACGTCCATGATCGGGTCCAGGGCGTTCATCTTGTCCTGGTCCTCGCGGAGCAAGATCGCGCCTCCCTCGCTGATGAAGGTCACTGCGACCTCGGCGTCATCGATCCGGATCGGCTTGTCGTGTTTGGCCTGGTAGGCGTTGATGACGTCGACCGCGCAATGGGTGGTCTCCCGCAGGATCCACTCGGCATCCTCCGTGTCATGACGGAGGTCGAAATACCCGAAATACCGCTTGGGGAAGACACCTGAAGTCAGGTAGGAGCGCAGCTTGAATGCCTCGTAGTCGAGCACGGTGCGTTCGAGGACCTCGGCAGAGAGCGTCAGCGGCGGCTCGAGGGCGGCCTTCGCCTCGAGATTCGCGATGACGTTGTGCTGGTACGCCCGCGAAAGATCGGGCTCTCCCAGCTCCCGGGTGAGATTGAGGCCGCGCTGCTCAGCCCCCGCCATCAGCGCCGCAACCTCCCCGGGGTCGTCGGCGACGGCCCCCATGACCGTGGCCAGATCGGCGGCCATGGAGGTCAACGGTAGAAAGAAGAGGACAATGGAACGCAGGAGCGACTTCATCTGTCATACGACATGAGCGCGAGTACCCGGTGCGAGGTCCCAACAACATGAAACCAAATCGTTACACGAGCAACCGCCGCCAGTTCCTCATCGGGTCGGCCGCGGCCGCGATTCTGGCGCCCCCAGCGTGGGCCTGTGGCTGGGACAAAGACACCCTGCGCGACGAGATCCAGCGGAAGGCGACGGAGTTCGACCTGATCACCGGCCAGCTCCCTAGCCACTCCGAAGCGTGGTATCTACGCCGGGAAAGCGAGTCTCGGCAGACACTGACTGCGACGCCTGGAGACCTCTCCGCTCACGACGACCTCGGCACCGCACTCCTGAAGTTGAAGCGATATGACGAGAGCGACGTGGTGTTCGCCGCGGCACTGGCCCTGGACGCCGATCGGTACGAGACGCTGTCCAACCTCGGGGTGCTCCGCAAGAAACAGGGCCGGCTCGAAGAGGCTGCCGAGTTCATCTCCAAAGCCCTGAAGAAGAAGCCCGAGGGCCACCTCGGTGTCGGCGATTGGTACACGCGCGCCCTGAAGTGGCGCACCCGAGAGAACCCGAACCGAAGCTTCCTGAACGTCGGCTACGACGAGGTCCTGGAGCCCATGGAAATGGTCGCGACCGACGACCCGAAGCGTTGGTTTGAGCTCGAGGACGCCTTCTACGTGTTCTCTGGCCAGTCCCATGTCGCCATCGGGTCGGTGCGACGCGCGGGACTGACGCCCTCAAAATACAGCCTCGCCCGCCCTGACTCGAGCGAGGACCGCGAGCAGTTCCTGGCCCTCTTGAAGCGGGATCACGAGCGGCTCCGCAAGCTGATCCGCTACGACAACCACTTCTCCGACGCGCACCTGATCCTCGGCGATGAGCTGACCCAGGGCATCGAGAACCTCGACCTCGCAGCACTCGCGTGGAGTCGGGCGAAGACCCTTGGCCACCCGCGAGCCGATCGACTCGATCTGCGGATCGGCGGCGCCGCGATGCACTGGAACGAAGCCGATGTCGGCGTGAGTCGTGAACAGCTCGCCACCGGCGTGGCCCATGCCATGGCCAGCAGCGCGAAGTGGGTCGAGGCGTTCCACGCGATGGAGACGAAGCTGGTCGACGCCGGACGGACTCCGACCTTCGAGGAGACCGAGACCGCCCTCGAAGAGAGCGGCGTTCAGCGATTCCGCGCCGAGGACATGGACCGCTGGACCGTCAAAGGCTGAGGAACTCTTCGAGCATCTCGTCCGTCAATCGGCCTGGATGTCCCCGCCAGACCAGCCGACCGTCGTCGACCAATGCTGCGGCTGGAATGCCGCGAACATTGAATCGATCCGAGACTTCCCCGGTCTCATCGAGCCCGATCGGGAAGGTGAAGTTGCCCTCGTCGACGTACCGAGTCGCCGCTTCCACACCACTGCGGCTGCCCTTGGTGATGCCGACGACCTGCAAGCCGTCCGCTCGGAACTCCTTGAAGGTCTCCTCGGCCTTGGGCATCTCCCGCTTGCAGTGCGGACACCACTCCTCGAAGAAGATGAGCATCGTCAGTTCGTCGCCCTGAAGGTCGGCGCTGTCGACCATCCACTCGATGGAAGACAGGTCACCCGCCGGGGCGCCGATGACTTCGATCTCCTTGTACAAGCGCTGCCCAGCACCGGCCAGGCGCTTGTCGAGGTCTTCCACCTCAAAGAGTTCGTCCAAGGCGTCGAGTGCATCGTCGTAGCGCGCCTCCTCCGCCAGATTGACGGCCTCCCGAAACAGCTCCTCGTGCGTAGCGAGCTCATCGTCGGGGACGGCGGTCGCCGGCGTGGGATCTGCCGGGGCAGCGACCTCCACTGCAGTCTCGTTGGCCGGCAGCACCGCCAGGAGCAGCGTGGCAGCGACTGCCCCGGCGACCAGGACACCAAAGCCCATTCGCACGAGAGAAGAGCGGGTCTGGACCGAATTCAGTAGCTCGACGCGGCGCGCGGGATGCAGGCCCTGTTCGGCGGGGAAGTCGTCCCACGGGGGGTTGACGGAGTCGAAGTGCGCCATGCAGTCGGCGCAGGACTCCAGGTGAAGCGCCGTCTCGTCGGTGAGGTCGACCGCTTCGGGGTCGTACAGGTGGGCGTCGATAGCGCTCTGGAATTCAGTGCAGGGGCTCATCCGATCACTCCTCTGTCGAGCGCGACGTCGCGCAGTTGATGCCTCAGGGTCGATCTGGCGCGTGACACTCGCGAGGCGACGGTGCCGACCGGTTGTTCGAGGACGATGGCCGCCTCGGAGAAGGAGAATCCCAGGCCGTCGACGAGCCAGACCGCTTCGCGACGGTCGCTGGGCAGGTCGTCGAGCGCCAGGGAGATCTTCTCGCCCAGACGCCCATCCCGTACAGATTCCTCTGGATCTCGCACCGGACGAAGGGCCGGCCCGATACGCTCCACCTCGTCCCGCGTAATGGGAACCTCGGTCCGCTTCTCGTGGGAATTGATCCAGGTGGTGCGCAGTACACGGGTCATCCAGACGCGAAAGGTCTGTGCCTCACGCAGCTGTCCGTGCTTCTTCAAACCGTGAAGAAGTCCCGCTTGAAGCAGATCTTCTGCGGCAACAGGATCTCGTTCGAGACGACAAGCGTATCGAAACAGATCGTCGATGATGGGCTCGAGGAGCTCCGCGAAACTGGCCATGAGCGCTCCGGTTGGGGTCGCACTACACAAGACAGGGTGAGTGCCAGATCCTGTCCCAGAAATTGGTCAGCGGCCGATCATTCTGCTGGGATCGTTGTGTTACGATCCCGCCGGGGGAACCACCACTGGAGCAGTGATGGCGCCAGAAGACGACGACGAGGACCTGATCGAGACCGTAAAAGGGGCTCCCGATCGAGACGCAAGCCCGCCAAAGGGCGACAAAAAGAAAAAGAAGAAGAAGGACGAGTAGTCGCGGCTGACGAGTCGTGTCGATCCACTCGTCCGCCTCCAGTTGCCCATCTGGGTAAACTGCGGCTCAGATGGAATTTCCCCACGAACAATTGCTCGCCATGGCGGGGAGCGCGCCGACGCCGGTGGCTCGCCATCACGCGGCCCAGTTCGCGGTGGAGGCGCTGCTGAAAGAGGCTGTAGCGCTTCGACTGGCGCAGTGGATGGCCAGTGGAAAACCCGCTGATCCGAAGCTCGCGACCCATCTGGGACGGCTTCCGCGAGCGTCGATGGGCGAATGGTTGCAGCTGCTTCGCACACTGGACGACGGCACCCTGAAACGCGCACGCGTCCCGGAATCCTGGGCGACCTTGGCCGCGCAGGCGGCCGAACACGGGGTGCTCGACCGGCAACTGAGCCGGGAGGCCAAGCGCGTCCTGGGCGCGTTCGGAGTGGCGGTGGCGTGGCGGAACGCGGTGATGGGCCACGGGGCGCTCCGCTCCGATGTGTTCTACGGAGAGTTCGGCCCCCTCCTGCTCGAAGCGGCGTCCGCGTTGAGTGCGATGCCGGAACTCCTGGATGGCGCCATGCTCGTCGAAGGAGGCCAGGTCGAGCACGGCGGGGTGACGCTGTCGTTGTCCCCGGTAGTCGTCGACCGCCCCCATCCCCACATGGAGCGCCGACAGACTGCGTTTCTCAACAGCGTTCGGGTGAAATGGCCGGAGGGGACCGTTGGTCGGGCCACGTACCTCGACTACGTCTCCAGCGAGCAGTTCGAGGGAGACACAGAGCCGGTAGAGGCTCTGCTGAAACACGCCACACCGCCCCGAGCCGGCGTCGTCGTAGAGACGGGCTGGCGCCGCTACCGCGGTCGGATAGCCGCGGGGGCCACAGCGCTGACGCTCGCCGGTCTGATAGGGGCGTATGGATGGGATCAATCCCGGACCAAGGTCTCCTGGGCCACCGCCATCGAGATCGTCGACGGCGCCCTCGTAGGGAAAGGGTTCGTGAGCGCTGGCCAGCCGAGCACCCACTTCAAGGTCGAGACGGTAGGCGGCCAGGTCAATCGGGTCTCGTGGGCCCGGCTCTATGCGGAACCCAACCACCGGACCTCGGTCCGCAACCTCCCCGATCTCACCGATCTCGAGCAGGTGTGGTCGGGCGACGAACTCGTAGAGATCCGGGGAAGAGACTCCTTTGGAGGGGTTCTCTGGCGAGCCGTCGTCGATCGCCCGGAGCCCGATGTCGCCCGCTGGCGCTACCGAACCGAGACCGGAATGCCCATGCGCGGACCCTCGTCGACGCGAGAGCCCGGCCGGTGGCGGTCGCCCAACGATCACCGCGGGGTGTTTGGCGTGAACTGGACCCTCGACGGCGACGGTCGGCCCATTCACACCGCGCACCTCAACCGAGAGGGCGCACCGATGCAGGACGGCGACGAGGTGTGGGGCAACGCCATCGAGCGAGACGACCGCGGCCGCATCGTCGCCATCACCCACCTCGACGGCCACGGAAATCCGTCTCCAGCCGCGACCCTGGAGACCCGAACCCTCTATGCCTACGACGACGCACATCCGTGGCTGGTGAAGTCCATGGATTTCATCGGTGGTGACGGGGAGCCTGTTCGCCAGGTGAACGGCGGCGAGCGATTCGAGCAAACCTGGGATTCCCTCGGGCGCCTGGTGTCTTTCCGTCCAGTCGGAGCCGACGGGAGCGCTGCGGCCTACCGGTTCCGGAGGATCCTGCTGGCCGGCGCCCGGGGGGTCGCGATTCTGCCCTTTGCCCACGCAGAGGGATGTGAGCAGATCGCGCTGGAGTGGAGCGACGCCGGCAATTTGGTGGCGCAGTATTGCCGAAATGCCGCTGGAGAGCCGATCCTGAGCGGATCTGGCGTCGCAGCTCAACGCTACACCTACGGAGAGGGCGGGTGCGTGACTTCCATCCGCACAGAGCTCCTGGACGGCGAGCCACTCCCACCACCGCGCAAGGCCGGCACCGAGATCGTCTGTAGTGAACAGGGCTTGCCGGCCAAAGTGCGCTTGGTGGACGGCGCCGGCAAGGCGGTGCTCTGGAATGGGGCCATCGACGTGTTGTACGAGTGGGACGCTCGCGGACGCATGATCCGTCAGTACAACACCGACGAAAACGGCAAACAGGTGCCCCTGGACCACGCGGTGGTGGAGCGGACCTTTACCTGGAGCGACAACAACATCCTCATCGGCCAGAAGCAGATGGGCTTCGCGGGCGCCCCGGTCCTCGACTTCAACACCAAGTCCCACCGCATGGAGACCCAGCTCGATGAGCTCGGGCGCCCGTCCAAGGTGGTCCACTACGGCCTCGACGACCAGCCGCTACACCGGCCGGCGCCCCTGTACCACCCCGATCCGCACCCCGGAGAGTGTCGCCAGCACGCCCAGACCGCCAAGGACTACGACGCCAGCGGCCGGCTCACGGCCATTCGCAAGCTCGACGCCGAGGGGCGCCCATACACCGACTACCAGGGGTTCGCTTCGCGGCAGATGACCTACGAAGATGGCCGGGTCGTGCATCGGTTCTTCGACACCCGAGGTCAGCCCGGGCACGGTCTCCTGGGTTGTTCAGTCGTGCACCAGGACTTGAACGATCTCGGGCTGGTGGTGGCGCTCTCCTGTTTCGATGGCGACGACGCGCCCATGAACAGTAAGTACGGCCCCCATCGCGTGGTCACCGAGCGCGACTCTGCCGGCCGGGAAATCGCCGTCGCGTTCTTCGATACCCAAGGAAAACCGACGCACTACACCGGCCCCTATCACCGTCGGATCACCGAGTACGACGACAGGGGAAGAGTCACCTACGTCGCCCACTTCGACGAGGAAGGACAGCCCTCCATCGGCGACACACCCGCCCACGCCGATCGCTTCACCTATGGAGACCAGCATCCGACGCTAAGGGAGGTCATCGGTCTGGACGGGCGGCCGATGGTTCAGTGGCACCTCGCGTTCAACGGCGTCGGCAAACTCGTGCGGGTGCAGATCACCGACGGGGATGGCAAGCCTGCGTCCGCCTTCGGAATCCTGGCGAATATCCTGGAGTACCATCACAATCCCGCGACGGGGGAGTTGGATCGGGTCGAGGTGACCGTGACCGCCGACGAGCGCACCGAGGGGGACGCCTACCAGATCCTCTTCGAGCGGGATCAGACGGGGGAGATCGTCCGCGAGACCATCACTGATCTCGAGGGCACCCGCCGTCTCGGGCAGTCCGCGGCCTTCTACGGCTTCCCGGAACCGGCGCGGAGCCAGGCCGAGCGCGAGGTCGGCGAAGGCAACATCCCGGTCATCAGCCACCCGGCATCACAGCAGGTCACCTACACCATGGGCCAGCCATTGCACTACCAGGTGTTCTCGCGGCGGGACGTCGTGAAGACCCCGTCGCGCCAGATCGCGAGTGCGGCGCTGTTCGGCCCCGACGATGAGCCTATGACCGATTCGAGGGGCATGCACCGGATGGTGTTCGAGTACACGCCCGAGGGCAATCCCACGACCTATCTGAGCTACGGCGTGGTTGGAGAGCCGGTGCCTGGACTCTCGGGTGCCTTCCGCCAGGAGATGGAATGGGAGGACGGGCGCATCATCCGGGTCGCGACCCGTGATGGCCTCGGCGACCTGGTGGCCAAGCCCGGCGGTCACGCGGTGATGACCTTCGCGTTCGACGCGCTCGGCAACAACGTCGAGCAGATCCGGCTGGGAGAGGATGGCGAGCGGTTGAAGACCGGCTGGTCTCGGCGAACGCGGCACTTCGACGGGCGCATGGAGATCCGGCGAGAGCTGTACGACGCCGACGACCGGCACCTTGGGACCGTGGAGATCGAGCGGTACGAGGGGGGCGGAGCCAAGATCACCTGGCCAGTCGGGCACGAGGCGACGTTCGATGGGCATCGATGGTCCTGGTTCGACATTCGAGGACCGCGGGACATCGTCGCCAAGCCCGTCGATGGCGAAGCGGTAGATGCTCGCCGGGGCGGGTGGCGGCGGTATCTGAAGAGCTACTTCCCCGGTGACCGCATCCCCTCCCACCTGCTGCGCTGACCTGATGCACCTGGTTGTCCTCGCATTTCGCCTCCTCACCTTTCCCCTCGGACTGCTCCTCGGGCTGGGGCCTCGCGCCGTCCGTGTCCGATGGATGGAGCTCCTCAATCGCGCGGCCCCCGGTACGCTGGACAGCGGGGTTCAGGCCCTCGCACGCGCGCTGGTCGAGCCCTACGTGCTGTTCGGCGACTTCGTGGAGATGGCCACCGATCCGTTTGGGTTCCAACGGGCGCGCCAGCTGGCCTATGGCGGAACGTTCGTGCACGGCAGGTGTGTGGTGTTCACCGACTACGCCACGGTGCATCGCCACATGACGCAGTCGACGCAGCGAAAGGCTCACATGAGCCCCATCACCGGGCAGGACAAACACCCGCTCGGACCCGTCTCCGGCCAGCAGTTCTTCATCTCGGTGCACGACGATCTGTACAAAGAGCGTCGGAAGTTCCTCGCAAAGCACCTCTTCCGGCCGAGCATCACCGCCATCGATGGGGCGGATGCCGTGTTCAAGGCCTGTAAATCGGTCGAGACCGGCACCTTCGACGCCGACGATGTGACCCGCACGATGACCCAGGTCCTCAACGCCGTGATCCTGGGCGCCGAGCTGAGCCCTTCCCACCTGGAACTGTTCGTGTCGTACAGCTTCAAGGCCTCGGGATTCCCTCCGTGGATACTGTCCACCCTCCTTCGGAGTGAGCTGAAGCGCCAGCAGACAAACGGCCCGAAGATGCGAGACGCATACCGTTCGCTGCCGCAGGTGCAAGCGGCCATTACCCAGCTCGAAGGGCGCAACGCGACAGCAGACCAGCCGATCCCGACGGATCTGCTCCTGTCCGACCTCGTCGACGGCATCCAGTTCGCTGGCGTGTTCGGAATGACCGGCACTGCCGAACAGCTCGCGGCGTTCATCGACGCCCGTCCCGAGATGGCCCGCATCGTCAAGGAGGAGGCCGACACCCACGCACCCGACGGGATCCTGACCGTGGCCACTCTCGCGAAGATGGAGAAGACCAACGGCGTGACGTGGGAAGCCATGCGCTTGAACCCCACGCCGATGGCCGTGCTTCAGGTCGCCGAGGCCCCTTTCGAGGCCGTCATCCGCGGCCGAGCGCTCACCTTCCCAGCGGGTACACCGATGTCGCTCTCCATCCAGTGTGCGAACCGCGACCCCGCGGCGTTCCCCGACCCCGACGCAGTGGTCCTCGACCGCCCCGTCGAGTCCTACATCAACTTCAACGGACCGTTCTCGGGCGCTCCCCGCGGCTGCATGGGATCGGAGTTCGCGTTCGTGCTCTGCAAGATGTTCCTCGTGAACATGGTGCTTGCACGCGCGTAACTACTCCGGAGAAGTGCGCAGGAGCGCCACCGCGAGAGCTCCCGGGAACAGGAGCGCTGGGATCGTGCCCGCGACCATGCTGGGCCCGTGGGTGAAGAACCCGGCCGCCGCCACCGCGCCCACGCCGAGTAGCTGGCTGGCGACGAACACCCAGAGGCCGAACCGCTCGCGCTCGAGGCGATACCAGGCAACTGCTGCGCCGATGGCGCCTCCCACCGTCAGGAGCAGATGCACGGCGTTGGCCTGAACCTCCAGCGTCGACGTCCGAGGGAGTTCGTAGTAGGCCGCGAAGTCGTCGAGCATCACGGCGCCAGCGATCCCCAGCCCGATCGCCACGGTGCCGAGGATCCCGTAGACCAACGCGATGCGACGCCACCAGATCGACATGCAGTCCGGATATCCCGCAGGCCGCGTCGCTGCGTTCGCAGGTGACGGACGTCCGTCAGGTGGTGACGGACGTCCGTCACTGCTGGACACGCGAAACACGCTTATCGGCTGGCATCTGATTTGCAGACCCCTCGCACGGAGGAACTGCATGAGACCGAGAGAGAAATACGCCCACCATGGACCCGAGCGATTTGGAGACGCCGAACTGGTGGCACTGGTCCTCGGTACCGGCACTGCCGGCCGATCGGCTCTGGAGATCGCCGCCGGTCTGCTGACCCACTTTGATGGCTTGCGAGGCCTGGCTCACAGCGATCCCCGCGAGCTCGAGACGATTCCAGGCGTGGGTTTCGCGAGGGCCGTCCGCCTCCATGCAGCCCTGCACGCCGGTCGACGGGCCACCGACACGCGCGACCTCGGGTTGCCGGTCGAGAGCGCCGAAGACGCCCGTTGCCTGCTCGGACCTGCATTGTCTGGACTCGCTAACGAAGAGCTGCACGCGCTCTACCTCGACAGGCGCCGCCGTCCGCTCGGGCTGCGGTTTCTGACCCGCGGGTCCGACGCATTCACCGTCGTCGACCCTCGCCAGGTGTTCCGAGTGGCTGTGCACATGGGTGCTTCGGCGGTCATTCTCGCCCACAACCACCCGTCGGGAGACCCGCGTCCGTCGGCCCAGGATCGCGACATCACCGAGCGCGTCGCCCGGGCTGGGCGCATCCTCGGCGTCGCGCTTCTCGACCACCTCGTCATCGCCGGCGACACCTACACATCGCTGGCCGAAGAGGGCCTCTTACAGTCCTGGCCACCGCCGAGCCCCGGCTGGACCGCTAGTCGGTGAGTCCAGGCCGGATGGGCACGCCCCGGTACTCCGTGGGGCCATGCTTCCTGCGAACTTTGAGTCGTTCGGACTCCAGTCGCAGCAAGACGCTCTCATCGCGCTCGGCGCGAAGGGCCGCCGAAAAAGCCGGATCGAGCAAGGCGCTGCGCTTGCGCCGCTTTGCGTTGGCGATGACGAACTCGATGGCCTCGACGCGTTCGCCCGCGCTCGCCGCTGCCATGACCTCGATCGCCGCCCCCACCCACAAGTCGTCGCTCTCCGCCGAATCGAGAGCCTCGCGAAGCGCTTCTGGAGTCGGCCCGGGCTCCGGCGTCATCGACTCGACCACCGTCTCGACCGCATCGCGCGCCTGTTGCATCTGCTCCGGAGCGATGTGGACCTCGGGCGGGTCGAGCTCGCCGGTCCAGACACCCACCACAGCGATGCCAGCCACGAGGAGCGGGCCTGCGACTGCGACGATCTTCAGGAAGGGAATCTGGAGTCCTGGGGCTCCGTCGGCGGGTTCAGCAGGGTCCCCGTCGGCACCGAGAGAGGGCAGATCGTGAAACGCCTCCATCGTGGCCGCAGTATCGAAGACGAACTCCGGCTCCGCGGGCTCCGGCTCCATCGTCTCGGCGCGGCTGGCCTCCGATGGTTCCGGCACGTTCGTTGGCTGCTGAGCCCGCGGAACGGTCGGCACCGGGGTGTCGCCGCCCCAGGTCTGGGTCGTCGGAGACTTCGCGGGTTTTGGAGTGCCTCCCAACCAAATGGCCAACAAGTCGTCGCACGTCGAGATTCGGCGCTCGCGGTCGGGTACGAGTGACCCGACGATGGCGTCCTCCATCCGTGTCGGCAGATTTGGGACCAGTTCGCGCGGCGGCACGTATTGGTTGGCCGCCACGGCCGCGAAGATCTTCAGTACATCATCGCCGGGAAACACCCGTTGGCCGGTGACCATCTCGTAGAGAATCGCCCCGACGCTGTACACGTCCGCACGGGCGTCTACGGTCTTGGCGTCGCGGATCTGTTCCGGTGACATGTAGGCCGGTGTACCCATCGTACTTCCGGTCTTGGTGTGCGAACTCGCAACGGCGCCATCTTCCGAGAGCACCTTGGCAATGCCAAAGTCGGTGATCTTCGGCACCAACCGACGACCCGTCGCGTCGAGGAGCACATTCGCCGGCTTCAAGTCCCGGTGGATAACTCCCTGCGCGTGGGCGGCCTTGATGCCTTCGAGGAGCCCTCGTGCCAGGGCGTCGACGGCATCGAGGTCGAGCCGGTTCTGCAGCAGGTATTCCTCCAGGGTCGGACCCTCGACGTAGTCCATGATCAGTCCGGGAGATCCGTGCACATCGACGATATCGGTGACGCCTACGATGTTGATGTGGCCCAGGCTCGACTGAGCCTGGCCCTCGCGAAGCAAGCGCTCTCGGACCGATCGCGACGAGTTGGTGAGGACCTTGAGCGCGTGCACGCCGCCGAGTTGGGTGTGGCGAACCTCGTAGACGATGGCCTGCCCGCCGGTCCCCAGGACGCGCTCCACCCGGAAGCGGTCGACCACATCCCCCGGTCGAAGTGACATCAGGCCGGAGGCGCGAAGGGATTCGCGATGTCTGGCGAGACGACGCCCTCGGGATGGGGGACCTCGGTCGGCTGGTGGGCTCGCTCACGCCACTTGCGAGCGCGCTCCGCAAACGCCTCCCCATCCAGCGTCCGATCGAAGGCGAGATCCGGAATGGGCGTGACCAGCGGTCCGATGCAGATCGCAGTCGTCGCTCGACCGTGGAGGACCTGGGTGATCCGCTCCCAGCGAATGGCGGTCGTTCCGCGAGCCGAATGCACCCAGATGCCCTTTGGACCCGCATTGATGGTGAAACGCTCGCCGGCCGGCTTGCGGAACCACGCCAGATAGGGACCCCAGTAGTAGATGGACGACAGTCCGCCCAACGCAGTCACAATCAGCACAAACTCCGCGATCAGTACCGGGTCTCCAACCCAAACCGATGCTGAGAAACCGGCCAGTGCGACGGCAGAGATGACCCATAAGACCCGGATACCCCGCCTGTTCTTGTCGCGAAGCTCGTCCATGAAGACCTGTCGTCCGCGGACGCGAAGGTCTCGGTTGTCGTCGACGCCGACCTCCACCTCGTCGTAGCCCTCGTGCACCGGAGGAGAGGGGTGATGTCCGCTGGCATTGGCTTGAAAGCCGCGAAGTTGGGCCTCCTGTTCGGCAGTGTAGCTTCCCGGCGGGATGCAGATGACGCCCGATCCGCGCACCCAGCCAACCAACCATCCCGACCGCCGCGTCCACTGCACGAAGTCCCAGCTGAACCACCCGTGTCCGATGCTGTACTCCATCTCCAGCTGCTCTGGAGAGGCGCGGATGATGTAGCTGCCGTGCGGATATCGCTCCGGGTGGTCTCGTTTTCTCCGCCAGGCGATGATCGCGATGACGAAGAACATGGGCCAGAGTGCCAGGCCCGCGAAGCGCCACATGTCGCTCGTCGTCACGACCATGGCCAGGCAGCCAGCCGAGATCGTCCCGATCACGAACAAGAGGCGCCGAAACAGAAGCGCCCGCCGCGCTTCACGCCATGCGGCGCCGTCCATCTCGAACTGAATCTCCAAGCTGCCCATGACGGAAACTAGCCGATTCTGCGCTCACACGACGACGCAGCGCAAACAGACCGATGAGGAACAACCACCCAACCTGGGCCGGCGAACCGGTGGCGCAGGCGCAGGCGGCCTTGTCGATCGGGCCGACTGGCGCGTCCTCACAGCCCTCGTCGATGATGCCGTCGCAGTTGTTGTCCAGGCCATCGCAGAGCTCGACGAAATTGGGTCCGATCCAGCCGCTGTGGTCGTCGCAGTCGCCCTGCTCGACGGTGAAGCCATCAGAATCGATGTCGAAGAAGTCCTCGTCGATCGCCCCATCACAGTCGTCGTCGATCCCGTTCTCGACCTCGGGCGCGCCAGGGTAGATGAGCGGGTTGTCGTCGTCGCAGTCGCCGTTGTCCTCGGACACGCCGTCGCCGTCGTCATCGACCCGATCGGTGTCCTCGTCGACCAGCCCGTCGCAGTCGTCATCGACGCCGTTGGGCACCTCGATGTCGTCGGGCGAGACGCTCGGGTCGTCGTCGTTGCAGTCGCCGTCGATCTCGGTGAAGCCGTCGCCGTCGTCGTCATAGGAGTCGGTGCCCTCGTCGACCAGCCCATCGCAGTCGTTGTCGAGACCGTCTTCGAGCTCGGGCGCGCCCGGATACACGGTCGGATCGTTCGGATCGCAGTCGCCCGCGGCCTCCATGTAGCCATCGCCGTCGCCGTCGTTCATGCCGCCATCGACCACGCCATCGCAGTCGTCATCGACGCCGTTGTCGGGGAGCTCCGCCTCGGCCGGATTCACGTCCGGATCTCCGTCTCTGCAATCGCCGGGCAGGGCCCCATCGGCACAGAAGGTCGGGTCCTCGCAGTATCCGTCGCCGTCGTCGTCGAAGCAGTCGGTCTCCTCGTCGACGATGCCGTCACAGTCGTTGTCGAGGCCGTCGCAACCCTCGATCTGGGGCGGACCGACCGCGACGTTGTCGTCGTCACAATCACCGCCCTCTTCGGTGTACCCATCTCCGTCGTCGTCATACCACTCAGTCTCCTCGTCGACGGTGCCGTCGCAGTCGGCGTCGATGCCGTCCGCGACCTCGATCGCTCCGGGGAAGACGGCGTTGTCCAGGTCGTTGCAGTCGCCATCGCAGGTTGCGAACCCGTCTCCGTCCCCATCGCTCGGGTCGAGGAGAGCATCGTTGTCGTCGCAGTCGTCGCAGCTCCACCAGCCGTCACTGTCCGCATCGGTCTCGAAGGCGGCGTTCGGGCACGGGTCGCAGTCGTCGGGAACGATGTCGAGGTCGGCGTCCAGAGAGTCGTCGAAGCCGGGACAGATGTCGCAAAAGTCTGGTGTGCCGTCCACATCGGCGTCGAGGAAGTCACTTCCCCCAAGGCAGACATCGCAGAAGTCCGGGACCAGGTCGGAGTCGCCGTCCAGCGCATCATCGCCGCCCGGACAGACGTCACAGTCGTCGAGTACGCCGTCACCGTCCGCGTCGCCCGGTCCCAGGCAGGCCTCGCAGAAATCGGGAATGCCATCGCCATCGGTGTCGAGGTTGTCGTTCCCACCTGGGCAGACATCGCAGCCGTCGGGAACCAGGTCGCCGTCGGAATCCACATTGTCGTCGGAGCCGGGACACTGGTCACATCCGTCGGGAACGCCGTCGCTGTCGCCGTCGATGCTGTCGTCGGATCCGGCGCAGATGTCACAGGCGTCGGGCACCCCATCCGCATCGGCATCGGCCGTGTCGTCAAAGCCCGGACACACGTCGCAGCCGTCGGGGACGCCGTCGGCATCGGCATCGGCGAAATCATCGCTTCCAGCACAAAGATCGCAGCCATCCGCCACGCCGTCCGCATCGGAGTCCACGGTGTCATCGGAGCCCGGGCAGGCATCGCAATCGTCGGGAACGCCGTCCGCGTCGCCATCGGCGGTGTCGTCGAAGCCCGGACATTGGTCGCAGCCGTCCGGCACCCCGTCCGTATCGCCGTCCAGCAGGTCGTCGAACCCGGCGCAGGTGTCACAGCCATCGGGAACGGAATCGACGTCGGCGTCCGCCAGGTCATCGCTCCCGGCACAGGCGTCGCACCCGTTGGGCACGCCGTCGCTGTCGGTGTCCAGAGCGTCGTCGAAGCCGGCACAGATGTCGCAACCGTCCGGGAACCCGTCGGCATCGAAGTCGATCGTGTCGTCGAAGCCCGGACACACATCACAGCCGTCGGGCACGGAGTCGCTGTCGCCGTCGAGCGTGTCGTCCGAGCCCGCGCAAACATCACAGGCGTCCGGCACAGAATCGACGTCGGCGTCGTCGTTGTCGTCTCCGGCCGCACAGACATCGCAGCCGTCCGGCACGCCGTCCACATCGGCATCGAGCGCGTCATCGAAGCCCTCACACCGGTCGCAGTCATCCACGACCCCATCGCCATCGGTGTCGTTCAGGGACAGACAGGAATCGCAGAAGTCGGGGGTGCCGTCCCCATCGGTATCGATGTTGTCGTCTCCCCCAGCACACACATCGCACAGGTCTCCAACGCCATCGCCGTCGGTATCGGTCTGGCTCCCGTTGGCGTCAGCGATGCAGTTGTCGCAGCCATCGGCCACCCCATCTGCGTCTCCGTCTACAGCATCGTCGAAGCCGGGACACGCGTCGCAACCATCGGGCACGGTGTCGACATCCGTATCGAGGAGATCGTCGTTTCCAGGGCAGATATCGCAGCCATTGGGCACGCCGTCGGTGTCGGTGTCCAGCGCGTCGTCGGAACCGGGGCAGGCGTCACAGCCATCGGCGACGCCATCGGTGTCCGCGTCCGCGAGATCGTCGAAGCCCGGACACGCATCGCAACCATCGGCTACGCCGTCACCGTCGGCGTCGAGGCCGTCGTCGAAGCCATCGCAGGCGTCGCATACGTCCCCAAAGCCGTCACCATCGACGTCTATCTGGCCGAGGTTGAAGCTGTTCGGGCAGTTGTCGCAGACGTCGCCCCAGCCGTCGCTCTCCACATCGGCCTGGTCGGCGTTTGCGTCGTCGACGCAGTTGTCGCACCCGTCTGGGTCTCCATCGGCGTCGACATCGGCGTTGTCATCGAAGCCAGGGCAGATGTCGCAGCCGTCCGCGACCCCATCCAGATCGGAGTCGACCAGATCGTCATTGCCCGGACAGGCGTCGCAGCCGTCGGGAACCGTGTCGCCGTCGGCATCGGCGTTGTCGTCGAAGCCCAGACAGATGTCGCAGCCGTCCGCGAACCCGTCGGTGTCGCCATCGAGGGCGTCATCGAAGCCGGGACAGGCATCGCAACCATCTGGAACGCTGTCGGAGTCTGCATCGGCATTGTCGTCGAAGCCCAAACAGATGTCGCAACCGTCCGCGACGCCATCCAGATCGGAGTCGAGCAGGTCGTCGTTGCCCGGGCAAGCGTCGCAACCGTCGGGAACCGTGTCGGTGTCGGCGTCGGCAAGGTCATCGAATCCCGGACAGACGTCGCAGTCGTCGACCACGCCGTCGGCGTCGGAGTCCAGCAGCGAGTTGCAGGTGTCGCAGCCATCGGGAATGCCGTCG
>Ga0315336_1002167_pt1 | contig 31697 bp, 33 predicted proteins | sample ASW5metaG_FD_204512 | JGI IMG/M metagenome (GOLD analysis project Ga0315336, IMG submission 204512) | Ammonia-oxidizing marine archaeal communities from Monterey Bay, California, United States - ASW #5 | ecosystem: Environmental > Aquatic > Marine > Intertidal zone | place: USA: California...
TTCGTCGCGGGCACGGGGATCCTGCTGGTGTCCATCGCCGCCGCCGCGGGCATCCTGGCGGCCGCAGCCATCGTGGGCGAGACCGAGAAGGTCGTCGAGATCTCCCCGGCTCCAAAGAACGTCTACGTCGCAGCTGAAGTCGTCGTCCCCGCCGCCGAGGTCGAGATGGAGATCTCCTATGACGAACCCGAGATCACAGTGGAGGAGCCCATCGGCGCCGCGCCCACGAGATCGGTCTCTCGTTCGACCTTCCAGCGCTGCAACACCTCTTCCGGCGAGATCGTCGGCTACTGGTACGCCGGCAGCCAAGCGCCCGGCGCCCCCGGCCAGACGGTGACGGTTGGTCACGCGATCAACGTTCGGGCCGACTATCCGGACGTGCACAACAACTTCGACGCGCGTTCAAACATCACCTGCGTGCTGCAGGAGGGCGACGTCGTTCGGCTGTCGCGGGACCCGATCCTCGTTCCCGCAGATCGGTACTGGATTCCGCTGGTGAGCGGAGACCTCGTCAGTAGTTAGGCGCGGCTCTCGAACCCGTCAGATTCGGACCGTGACCAACTCGCCCGGTCCGATTTCGCCTTTGGCCAGCTTGATGCGAACCGGAACTCCCCACTCGGGGTAGGCCGGGTTGTGCCACAGCTGTTCTGGCAGGGCTTGCGGGCTGCTGCCTACACTGACGAGGGCACCCTTGATGACCTGTCCCGTGCCGCGCACGACCCAAGCGGCGGACCCTGCGTCGAGGCCAATGGCGCTCGGAGTCGGCAAGAATGCGAGCACTTCAGTGGTGCCGGTCTTGGTGACCTGGAGCACGGGCTCGCCGCCAAAGACGATCTCGCCGGGCTCCTTGTAGATCATGGTGACCTGGCCGTCGATAGCGGTCTTCACGTCCATGCGTTCGAGGCGGCCGTCCATGACTTCGAGCATGCGCCTGGCCGCAACGGCGTGCCAGTCGGCGTCCACTGGGGACTCACTGTTGGGGTCTCCGGTTCCGACGGTCATGAGCCCTGCCTGGTTACCGGCAATCCGCCCCTGGGCGACACTGATCTCGTTCTCGATCCGGCGAATCTCATTGGCCGAGCCGGCGCCCTTGGCGAGAAGATCTTCCGCGATCAACTTGTCGCGCCGCAAGCCGACAATCAGAGCCTGATCGGCGTTGATGTCCGCCTGGAGCTGCGCGCGCTTCATGGCGTTGCGTTGCCTGTCGTTCTCCGCGTCGTCGCCCTCTTCGACGATTGTGAATTCGGCGGCTTCGACCTGGGCAGCGAGAACGCCACGCTGTTGCTCGAGAGGCTCCCGGTCCAGGAGTGCGACGATCTCGTCGGCCGAGACCTGATCGTGAAGGTTGACCTTCAACGTCATCAGTCGACCAGTCTCGAGGGAAGAGACCTCGATAGGCGGTGCAAAGCCCATCCCTGTCGCTTCCATACTGGTGGAGCGCAGGTTGCTCCAGATGACCGCGACAAAGAGCAGCAAGATCCACATGACGATGCCGATCTGACGGCGGAGATTGAGTGGCATCTAGCTCTCCCCTGCCCTGGCCTGCGGCAACAGGGCGACGCCTGTCACAGCGCCCGTGGCGGTGAGCTCGCGGACCAGCTTCTGACCCTCGGAGACTTTGCGGAGGTTCACGTCGTAGACGAGTTCTTCGGGGCCGCCTGGGCCCGAGACGCGCGCTGCAGTCAGCTGGAAGCCGCGGGTGTGGGACTTGATGATCGCGATGACCTGTTCGCGGATGTCGTCATCGCCAGTGAACCGGAAGCGCAACATGCCCTCGGCCTGACTGCGAGTGCCGAAGCCCGTCCAATGCATCCACAGAGCGGTCATGCCGATGAGCACCGTCGACGCCATGGCGATGGACAGCTGTCCAGCGCCCGCGGCCATACCGGTGGCGACCGACAAGAACAGGAATGTCGTGTCTCGAGCGTCTTTTACCGGAGTACGGAAGCGCACGATGGCAAGTGCCGCCGCCAGGCCGAAGGCCCGCGCCAGGCTATCGCCAACGACACCCATGATGACGCAGACGATCATCGAGAGCATCACCAGAGACTGCACGAAGTTCTGGCTGTAAGACAACACGCCGTGAGACCAGCTGTAGAACCAGCCGATGGCCTGGCCAGCGAGGTAGGCAACGAGCAGCCGGAGCAAGAAGTCCGACAAAACGATGTTCGCCCCGGGCGGCTGTGCGAACAGGGTGGTCAGTACACCGTCCATGCGCTCCCCTTTTCAATGCGATTCCAGGGGACATCGCCGATGAACTCGGCACCCTGGACATATTTGGAGCACGACCGCCTCCGGAGTTCCAGCTCGTGAGCGAGCCGTTGCATCCAGAAGGGAAACGCGCCGTTGAATTTCATCTCGAGAATCGTGCCGGGCGCATCGAGGGGCACCCGCAGCCAGTTGTTCGGATCAGGCTCGTAGGGACGCTCTTCGGGTGGCGTCTGGATTTTCAGGAAGCGATCGAAAGTGAGTCGCGCCCCCTCTCCAAAGGGGCTGCCGAACGCCTCGCGCTCGTAGCCGACCCACAGTCGGGGGCGCAGATCGTAGAAGTCGAGGATGTTCCGGAACCGCTCCAGGTCCGGCTGGTGACTGGACTTCATGGCCTTGAAGCCACCTTCTGGCGGCGGATCGCCCACGCAGATGGCGTGCACCTGGTCTCGGGACATGAGCGACCGAGACTTACAGATCGAGTCGCCGACGCGGCTCTTGTCCTCGAGGAATACCGGGTCCTCGTCGGTGAAGCCGTACGTCCTGATCCGGATCTTCATCCGATTCCGCTGGCCCTCCACCGTCTGCATCGCCAGCGTCCAGTCGCGATCGTCGAAGTAGAGGCTGTTGACCTTGTAGTTGCCGTTGTCGCCGTAGGGATCGCGCTCGGTGAAGCACAGGGCGACGTCGCGGATGTAGTCCGCTTCGGTCTCGCTGATGATGTATTTGAACTCGTAGCGAGCCCGAAAGTCAGGCATGGGTGACCTTTATCCGCCGTTGGTCGCGCCTGGAGTCGACGGCGCAGCGGGCTGCCAGTTGCCGCTTCCGTCCGGCTTGCGCGCCAGCGATTCGTCTTCGTTGAGGATCCCGAAGTCCTTGACGTTGTCGATCAGGGGGTTGTCGTCGACGTTGAGTCCGAACAGTCCGATGTCTTCGCCGCCGAGCTGGTCGAGCTGGAAGGAGGCGTGGTACTCGCCCTGGTCGGGGTCGTTGTCGGCGAAGATGACGATGAATTGGCCCGCCTCGATGACTACGCCGCTGGGGATCTGCCAGTTGAAGGGGTCACTGAGGTCGTCTGTCATCCAGTAGCCGGCCAAATCCACCGAACTGCTTCCGGCGTTGTAGAGCTCGATCCAGTCGGGGAAGGTCCCGTTGTCGGGCAGGGCCGAAGCATTGTCGGTCATGAACTCGTTGATGTAGATCTCGACGTTCTTCGACCCGCTGGGTCCGCCGGTGTCTTCGTCCTTGGTGTCGTTACCGCACGCGGCCAGAGCGAGGAAACCGAACAGAAATGTCACTGTGGACAGGCGTGGGTACATGAAGTCTCCGGAGCATCGATGCCCGTTGGACCCCGACCCACCGCCTGTCGGAAAGACTTTCTCTCCGTCAGGGGACCGGTGCCGAAGGGGGGTGCATGCGCTCATTGCCGGGGAATCTATCATGCTGAGATCACTGCCCGCTGCGGACCGATTGTCACAATTGCGTCACCCACCCAGTACAGTTCATTGTCGGGCTGCTTCCTCGTCCTCGGCGTCGAGTACTCGAGCGGCAATATCGAAGCTGAAGCCCGCTCTAGCGAACCGACCCATATCCTTCTTTCTTTGTTCCCAATCGTCTGTGCGCTCTCGAGCCCATGGACCCAGTCTGCGCTTGCGAGCAAACGTCAGAGCGGCCTCGATTTCGAGGTCGGGCCCATCTTGTCCCAGTTGATTCAACGCCTCGTCGATCCGCACAGTTGGCACACCTTTGGCCGCGAGCTTGGACCGAATCGCGCGCCCGCTGTTGCCCCGTCGGTGCAGAGAGCGGGCTTTTTCATAGGCGTAGCGTGCGTCGTCGAGGTGTCCGACTCGGATCAGGCGACCGATCTCGGCGTCCACGAGCTTTTTCCAGGGTTCTTCGTCGACATCATGGTGCCGTGCAGAACGGTACACCCGCTGATTGAGCAGCCGTCTTAAATTTGCCTCAGAACTGGAATATCGGCCGAGATATTGCGTCGTCACCCACTGCAGATAGCGCGCTGAGATCTTGGCTGGTCCTTTACGACCCATGGACTGCTCGGTTGTTGTGGTGTAATCAGCGTCTCGGAGGGACGAAATGCGACTATCCATCGCCGCGATGATGTGCCTGCTCGCCTCGTGCGGCGGCAAGGACGACTCCGAGGCTACCAAAAAGCCGATCGAAGAGGTGTTCACGGGCTGTGACCCCCTCGACGAGGCCCTGTGCGCCCTGCCCTGGCCGTCCAGCTATTTCCAGGTCGACGCCGAGACGTCGTCGGGCAAGCAGAACGCCTTCTTCGAGAAATCGATGCCCATCAACCGCGATGCGGTTCGGACCAATCCCGAGCTCTGGAATCGACTCGACGGGTTCTCGACGGTCACGCCGATGCTCGCCTACTTCGACGATGTCTCCCTCGACAACGTCGTGGGCCACGACGACATCGGCGCTTTCATGGACGACGATGTGACCACGGTCATCCTGAACACCGAGACCGGAGAGCGCGTCGCTCACTTTGTCGAGCTCGACGAGACCGCCGAGGAGGCAGACGAACGCACGCTGATCATCCGCCCCATCGAGGCGATGGCCTATGGCACTCGTCACATCGTCGCCATCCGTGGCTTGAAGACGAGCGATGGCGCCGATGTGCCGGTCTCGGACGCCTTCGCCGCGCTCCGAGATGGAGCCTCCACCCGCGAGTGGGATGTGGAGAGCCGACGCGCCCACTTCGATGCGAACGTCTTCCCCGCCCTCGAGGCCGATGGGTTCGGCCGCTCAGAGCTCCAGCTCGCCTGGGACTTCACGACTGTCTCCCAGGACAGCAGCCTCGGCAACATCGTGCACATGCGCGACGACGCCCTCTCCAAGCTCCCCGCTGGCGGACCGAACTACACGATCGACGACGAACGAACGGAGATCGGCGACTGTAGCGTGCCCGGAACCACCATCCACAAGACGATCTACGGGCACGTCACGGTTCCGCTCTACACCGACATCGACGGTCCCGCGGCGCGGCTGAACTTCGACGACGACTTCCTCGCCCAGCAGAACGGCGAGACCGAGCCCGAGTTCATGATCCGGATCCCCTGCTCCCTGGCCGAAGACCCGCGCAAGACCCCGATGCTGCTCCAGTACGGCCACGGTCTGCTCGGCGATCTCGGCGAGGCGCGTACCGGGTGGTTGTCCAGCTTTGCCAACGACATGGGCTACGTCATCTTCGCGATGACCTGGACCGGCATGTCCGACAAGGACGTGGGGCCCATCACCTTGATGCTCGCCGCAGACATCTCCGACTTCGGGCTGCTCCCCGAGCGCTGCCAACAGGGATTCGTCGAGTGGGTCTACGGCATGCGCATGATGCAGACTTCCTTCGTGAACGACCCGAACATCATGTACCCGGGCAGCAACGGTGATGTGTCACTTATCGACGGCGCAGAGATCGGCTACTACGGGAACTCTCAGGGAGCCATCCTCGGCGGCGCCTACACCGCCATGTCACCGGATCTCGAGCGCATCGTGCTCGGAGTCGGCGGCGCCCCGTACGCGCTGATCCTCTCCCGATCCCTGGACTTCGACCCCTTCTTCCTCCTCTTCAAGCAGAAGTACACCGACCATCGCGACATCACACTGCTCCTGGTGGCCGTCCAGACGCTCTGGGATCCCGCCGAGTCCTCCGGGTATCTGCACCACATGAACGAGAACCCGCTTCCGGGCACCCCATCCAAGGACGTGCTCATCCAGGTCGGGCGCGGCGACGCCCAAGTGACCGCGATGAGCTCCCACGTGAACGCGAGGGCCTACGGGGCTACAACCGTCGCCCCGGAGACGCGCCCAATTTGGGGAGTCGACGAGGCACAACCTGGCTTCTCCGGATCTGCCATCGTCGAGTTCCAGTACAGCGACGTGCCCGAAGAGCCGTATGTCAACGTGCCTCCCGAAGAGGGCACCGACACCCACGAATGTCCGCGGCGCGAGCTCAATGGCCAGCTCCAGATCCGCGACTTCCTCGAGACCGGCGTCGTCAATCAATACTGTGAAGGCCCTGGCGGAATCTGCGAAAACCTGCGCGCCGGACTGTGTGACTGATGGCGAAAATGAGCACGCGGCGAAAGCTCGCGATTGCCAGCTGGGACGCCCCCAGAGAGGGCAATATCTACGGAAAGCTGACGTTGGACGCAACGGAATCCCTGGCGTACATCGCCTGGCTCCGCGAGACCAGCGGCGAGAAGGTCACCATCACTCACCTGGTCGGCAAGGCCGTGGCCTCCGCCCTCAAGGAGGCCCCTGGACTCAACGGGGTCATCCGCTTCGGTGCCTTCGTGCCCAAACCGACCATCGACATCGCCTTCCTGGTGGCACTCGAGGAGGGCGCTGACCTGGCGAAGGCGAAGATCGACAACTTCGACAACAAGTCGGTGGTCGACTGTGCAGTCGAGCTCCGAGAGCTGGCAAAGAAGCTCCATCGGGGCGAGGACGAGGCCTTCAACAAGAGCAAGGGGCCCCTGCAGATCCTCCCGACTTGGATGATCAGGCCGCTCCTCAAGGTCACCGGCTTCCTGTCTGGAATCATGGGCTGGAACGTGCCGGCGCTGGGTCTCGAGTCGTACCCCTTCGGGTCGGCGATCATCACCAATGTCGGCGTGTTTGGCCTCGACGAGGGCTACGTGCCACCGACTCCATTCGCCAACGTGCCACTGTACGTGTTGATCGGCGCGGTGCGAGACACGCCCTTCGTGCTCGACGGAGAACTCACGGTTCGCCCGACGCTGACGTTGACCGCGACCATCGACCACCGGTTCATCGACGGCGCCCAGGGCGGAACCCTGGCAAAGGTAATGCGGAAGATCTTCGAGAATCCGTGGCAGCTGTCGGGCATGGACGGCCCACCTGCCTGAATCCATTACTCCGGCCGATAAATCGCCCTCCGCCCTGCGCTTCGCTCCGGTTGGCCTCTCAACTCCATTCACAATCGAAACTCAAAACGGGCGGCGCAAGCGCCTTATTCCCGTTTCGAGCTCCGAATGTCAACGAAATTGAGGCTCTTCGCTTACGGATCCCTGATCTACGAGCCGGAGCTCCCCGAGGCGCTGATCGACTCCGTACCTGGACGATGGGAGGGCACGCGGCGCTCCTTCAACAAGATCAGCTTCGGACGAGGGTGTCTGGTTCACGAGTCGTCAGCGCCCGTCGTCACCGACTTTGTTCGCGGAAACCGACGGCTTTCCCTGGTCCTTGGCACCGAGCCCGGAGACGGATTGCACGGCTTTGTGCTCCGATATCCGGAATCAGCGGCAACTGAGGTCCTGCGGCGGGTCAACATCCGTGAAGGTACGGACTACGTCGAAACGGAGATCGAAGTGGCTCTCGCCGATGGGCAGGTGAAGGCGAGGACCTGGGTGACAAACCCCCATTGCGCCTCCTATCTGGGTGATCTTGCCGACGATCGAGTGGCGTCGATTCTGCGGCATGCCACGCCGGATCGGGTCGGGTCCAAGGCGCAGGGCATCGCCTACCTCGAGGGCGTGCGCGCTGCATTGACGGAAGTCGGGTTGCGGGACGACTACCTGGATGGCGTGTCGCTGGCGATTCGAAACGCCTGAGCGCCTTCCCAAACGCCTTCGCCATCCCGCTCCCGGGGTCCCTCCATGCGGCCGACTGCCGAAACGCCGACGGCGCTGGATAATGAGGCGCACACTTTCCAACGCAAAGGTACACAAAGGTACGCAAAGCCGGGAGCGGGACCGACCGGTCGAAGCGGAAAGGAGCTGTCGAACGCACACGCGGACTTGGAGGTGTGCGTGCCCAGATCGCGAAAGGTGCTACAAAGACCGAGATTATTCGGGTTTCCCCTTGAGGGTCCCCGTCTTCGCCGGTCCTTTTGGCTCGCCGGTTCGCAGCTGCGAGACCACCCGATCCAGGTCCCACTCATTGTCGTCATAGCGCTCGACGAGCTTCCCCTCCCCGTCCAGGATCAGCAGCCGGATCAAGTGCTCGATCTTGCCCCCGCGCTCGGTCACCGACATGCCAGACAGCATCGCCGCCCGCTGCAGATGCACAGGTTCGAGGCGTCCGAAGCTCCAGATCTCCGGATTGGAGCCCATACCCCGGCCGTAACGCTTCAAGATGGGAAAGCTGTCGATGCGGGGGTCGATGGTGATGGTGAGGATGCGGGCGTCGGTGCCGACAGCCTCTTGCAGTGCTGCCATTCGCGCCGAGATCGCGGGGCAGAAGTTGGGATCCGGACACGTGGTGTACAGGTAGGTCAGTGCTGTCGCCTTCTCCTGTCCCGCGCCGATGGTCATGGAGCTCCCATCTTGAATGGGCACCTCCATCGGCGGGAAGGGGTCGCCGTTGTCGATGGCCTTCACGTCCCTGCGCAGCGCGGCGTCTCCCTTGCCGACCTTCTTCACCGCAACCAGTCGGAAGCCATGGGGGGTGTCGAGCAGGGTGCCCTCGATCCGATCCGATGGACGCACCGCTGACGCCTCTGCTGGCAGGACGTCAAAGGGCATGACCATCGCCATCATGACGTCCGGGACCTCCTCGTGGTCCACCGTGACTCTGGCGCCATCTACGCGGACAACCACGCCTTTCAGCGGGTGTCCCTTCGCGTCGAAGCCCTCGGGCAGGCCGGGGATCTCGCGCGCCTCCCAATGCGTGATGGTGCCCCAACCGTGGTCGTCTCGATCCACCCAGAGGTCGAGCAGGCTGCCGAGCTTCACGCCGCTGGGATCATCCGAGGTCGGGTAGTGCTCGACACCGGGTTTGGTCCGGTCCTTTGTCCCCTCATGGCCGACGAGCAGAGAGCGATCTCCAACCCACAGCACCGTTCCCTCCGACTGAGGAGGCGGTCGCTCGACCGGGAGATCCGCTGGCATTCCACAAGCGAGGAGAAGGGTTGGCAGCAGCATTGGCAGGGTCAGGGGACCGTCAGGGACTTCCCGACAAACTTGACGGGTTCGGTGCTCCAGCCTACCTGCGCTCCCCTGGAGGATTCAAATGCAACGCCGCACGCTGTTGGTCGCCTTGACATTGCTCACCGGTCTCGCCATGCCGCAGCCGCTGTTTGCCGACGATGCCCCAGACAAGACCGTTCGCTATCGCCACAAGGCAATGGACGCGCTCGGTAGCCACATGGGTGCCTCGTCAATGATTCTCAAAGGGCAGGTTTCCCGGGAGAAAGACCTGGCTTCGCACGCCCGTGCAATGGACGATATCGCCAAGACGCTGCCCGACCTGTTTCCCAAGGGCACCCAGAAGGACAGCGAGGCCAAGAAGGAGATCTGGGAAAACTGGGACGACTTCCTCGCCGCCTGCAAGACCTTCGAAGAGGCTACGGGCGCACTCGTCGAGGCCACCAAAAAGCACGATCTCGCCGCGGCGAAGACGGCCTACGAAAAAGTCGGCAGTAGCTGTGGCGGCTGCCACGACAAGTTCCGCGTCGAAGACGACCACTAGGGCGTGTACCTTCTTCTGATGCTGGCGACGGCGTCGGCTCAGGACGTCGACCACGGTCAGCTTCTCGCCCAGGTCGCCCGCTGTGCGAGCTGCCACACGGTCGAGGCGGACATGCCCTACGGCGGTGGATACGCCATCGAGACGCGATTCGGCACCTTCTACGGCAGCAACCTGACACCGAGTCCCGACGGTATCGGATCCTGGAATCTGGACGACTTCGCCCGCGCTCTGGAACACGGGCGCTCGCCGGAAGGGCATCCCTATTACCCGGCTTTTCCCTACACTTGCTTCACGAAGATGACCGAGCCGGACGTGGCAGATCTGTTTGCGTTCTTCCAGTCTCTGCCCGCTGCGGCGGTGGAGAACAAGGCCCACGAGCTGCGTCCCATCAACAAGGGCCTGTGGAAGATGCGCCTCTGGAAGCTCGTGGCCTTTGCGCCCCGGGACTTCAAGGGAGACGACCGCGGCGAGTACCTGGTCGACGCCGTCACCCACTGCACCGAGTGCCACTCAGGTCGCGGCGCGTTGGGCAAGACCAAAAAGGGTCGCTATCTCGCCGGCAACAGCGACCCGCCCGCACCCGCACCGAACATCACCCCCGGTGCTCTGGACGCCTGGGACGAGGACGACTGGGTGGAGTTCCTGACGACGGGAATGAGCCCCGACGGCGACTTCGCCGGCGGCGAGATGCGGGGGGTCATCAGGGATGGAACGGCCCACCTGCCCGAGGCAGACCGCGAGGCCATGGCCCGATACCTGATAGGCGTAAAGTCGCGAAAATCCAAGGGCAAAGCCGATCCGGACGAGGCGCCCGCGGACGACGAAGAGGACGAGCCCTGGATGTAGCTCAACGCTGTGGTCGGAAACGGAGAACCGTCTCCCGCAGGCGCACGGCCACGATCAGGCCGGAAAACAAGGTCAGTGCTGCGACGATGACAACGGCGCCTTCCAGACCCAGTTGGTCGGCGACGATTCCGATGCCGAGCGCGCCGATGGCGTAGCCGATGTCTCGCCAGAATCGGTAGATTCCTATCGCCCGACCTCGCCAATGGGGCGCGGCTACGTCGCCGATGACGGCCAGGAGCGTTGGATAGACCATTGCGGTCCCGGCGCCCAACAGTGCCGCCGAGACTGCGAATCCGACAAAGGACGATACCCAGACCACAGTCGCAATCGCCAGGGCCTGCGTCAGCATTCCGACCACCAGAAGCGGCTTTCTTCCCGCTACATCCGACAGGCCGCCGGTGACGAGCTGCCCCAGACCCCACACCCCGGGGTAGATCGCCGCCAGCCAGCCGATCTGGGTCCAATCCATTCCAGCGCCGAGATAGACCAGCGGAAAGAGCCCCCAGGCCACGCCGTCGTTGAGGTTGTTGAAGAAGCCGGCCTGCACCGCACTGGACAGGCTTGGCTCACGAAGCGTCACGTGAAGTGCGAGCTGCTCCGGTGGTTCGACTTCTTCGACATCACCCGCTTCGACCTTGACAAATCCAGCGGTCTCCCGAGCGAAGAAGGCACTTAAGAGGAGCCCGAAGCCAGTGTAGGCAAAGCCGAATCCCATGGCGGTGAAGAGATCGGATCCAGCCGCCACATAGCCCGCGAGAGCCGCCGATCCGGCCACCGCGAGATAGCCTGCGGCCTCGTTGAGCCCCATCGCCAGCCCCCGCTGTTTCGGACCGGCGAGGTCGACCTTCATGATCACGGTCGCCGACCACGCCAGGCCCTGGCTCACACCGAGGAGGGCATTGGCGGCCGTCACCCAACTCCATGAGGGTGCGGTGGCGAGCAGGAAGGGCACCGGCACCCCCACCAACCAGCCGGCAATGAGCAGTCGGCGGCGTCCAATGCGATCGGCCAGCTCTCCCGCCGCGTAGTTGGCGAGGGCCTTGGTCACTCCAAATACGCCGATGAAGGACAACAGCGCCCAGCGGGCCTCGACCCCGAAGACCTCCTCGGCCGATGCGGGAAGCACACCTCGCTCCAGACCGACCATGGCGCCCACCAGCGCGTTGATCGCGACCAGCAGAGCGAATTGAGGTGCGTTCTCCCGGATGCCGAGCTTCATCTTGAGTGGCCTTATTCAAGTATTCATTTGAATATCGTATCAGGGGTTCGCACGCAAGAACGTGGTTGGGATTGCCGGTGAGCTCTCGAGAAGGACTCCAGGTGCTCGACGCGTCCGGTCTCTGGCAGCCCGAGGAGTCACGGTGACAATCTCGGAGGGCGCACACCACGATGAGCCAGATCCACATCTATGCCTTCCGGACGGGAGTGGTGGGGCGGCTGCGGCGCCAATAAGTGCGGTTGGCTGCGAGTTGTCATGGTTCGAGGCACCCGATTCTCCACCGCGGAGCGGCAGAGGTTCGCAAAGCCGGGTGCGGGATCGACGCGGGCCGCCCGGACGGTGCTGTTGAAGTTCACTGTGCTTTGGTCGCTTTGCGCACCTCGGCATCTCTGCGGTTGAACCGAGCGTAACGGGCCACAGCGACGTCGCTTTCAGCGTTGCCATCCTACTGGGTCACATCGCCGCCCCGACCTCGAAGCCACCCTGTCTCCATCCCCGCCGTCATCCTGAACGACGACCACCGGACCGTCTCGTCGGCCCGCCGCAGGTCAGATCTTCAAGGCTGGCCCAGCACATGTGCGTCGAGCACGAAGCACACCAGACTCCCATTCGCAACCACCTTCTCCCCGACGGAGCAGATGACCTCGACGGTGTTCTTCCGACCCTTGGTCTCGACGATCCGGGCCTCGCAACGCACGGTCTGACCCACCTCTACGGGCGCGAGGAAGCGCAGGTCGGCGCTGCCAAGGACGACGTTCGGATCGTTGACCGCGAGCATCGCAGCGTAGTCGGCCGCTCCAAAGACGAAGCCACCGTGCACCAGTCCGCGGGCGTCGGCCGCCATGGATTGAAGGGTCACCAGAGCGACGACGGCGCGCCCATCGGAGAGGGATTCGGGTTGGCCACACAGGCTGTTGTCGATGCCGAGGTGGGTGTTGGGTGTCATGGCTACTCCGCGTTGGCGTCCCCTTTAGCGCGTCCAAGCGCTGGACATACGTTCAGTAGTGTGGATAGGATCCATCGATGAGCGCCTGGCAACCTTCCCTCCTCGGACACTCCGCTCCCTCACTCGACGCCCAGATGACCCGAATGCGTCGGATCCAGCTCGGGCCGAACGCGTGGATCGACTCGCATCCCGGTTGGATTCGCGGGCACGATACCCTGTTCGATCGCCTCCGACGCGAGACCCAGTGGACGTCGAGTCGCCGCATGATGTACCAACGAGAAGTGGATGTCCCCCGCCTGTTTGCGGAGTTCCCCGATACCGGCCCGACGGAGCCGATGCTCCAGCAAATCCGCTCCGCGCTCGACGCGCGCTACAGCTGCAGGTTCGGCAAGGTGAGCATGGCCCTGTACCGAGACGGCCGAGACAGCGTCGCCTGGCATAGCGACAAGGATCTCTCGGAGACGGATGCCATGGTCGCCCTCATCTCAGTCGGCGAGCCCAGGCGGTTCCTGGTCCGACCGGTCGGCGGACGCGTCTGCCAGACCTTCCGCGTCGGCTGGGGGGATCTGGTCGTCATGGGCGGAGCCGCCCAGAGAGGCTTCGAGCACTGCATCCCCAAGGTCAGCCGCGCCGGTCCGCGCATCGTCATCATGTACCGCTGGTCCGCGTAGACCCGTCGCGAGCTCGAGGACCTCCTCCACCGCGTTCGCCAGGTCAGTCGGGCAGTTGTCCGCAAACGTGATCAGTCGATCTCCTCGCCAGATCGACCCGCCGCGCCCGTGAATGATGGCGGCCAGCGGAGCGCGCACCGCGTCAACGCAGAGCCGATGTCGCGCCGCGTCCAGGTCGGCAGCGGCGATCGAGACGGTCAGGTCGAGGATCGGATCGCCGATGCGGGCGGAAACCTCGGTGCGATGTCCGATGTCCAGGCCGTCGGTGGTCCAGGGCATCTTCGCGCGGATCTCGAGCATCGAGCCCGACGGGCCGGCGACCTCGACGATCTGGATGGCAACGCCGTCGATGGATCCCGAGGCCACCGCTGCCTGAGCGTGTAATCCTTCGATGTCCAAGGTCTGGAGCGGGGTCTCGCCGCGGGTCTGCAGCGCGGAGACCAGCGCCAGGGTGTCCTGGATGATCGCGGCGATGCTGTCCCCGGACCGGACATCGATCTCGGTGCGGACCTCGTCGTCGGACGCGTAGACCACAAACCGATGGTCCAGCAGTGTGTTCAGACAGTCGCGGAGCCGAATCGAGTTCATGTGTTTGCGAAACCAGTCGGGGTAGTCCGACTCGATGCGCATTTCGGCGTCGATGCGATCGTCGCCAATGCGGATGTCGTGCACTCCAAACGCGTCCCAGAGCTTGTCCAGCAGGTGCTCAGGACGGATCCACAAACCGAGCCCGAGGTGGGTCATCTCGATGCGGGTACGGACCCGATGTCCGTTGCCGACATCCCAGACGTCCAGGCGGACCTCGTGATCGTCCAGTTTGCCCCACATGCGCGTGGCACCGAACCGCATACCGAGCTGGGTGGCAGCGCGTCGAAGGATGACCGGCGTGAAGTAGACCGGCTTCATGTCGCCCGTCCGAAGAAGACGACCAGCCCCCAGGACAAGGTGCCAGCGCTGAGGTCGGCGACTTCGGCGGGACTGGGCGCCAGCTCCGACCAGGTTGGTCCATAGGGCTCGACCCCGAGGTCGCGCAGCTGGTCCGCAGACCACCAACCATCGAGCACTTCGACTGTGTCACAGCGAGGGTCGGCGAGCAGAACCGCCACGGCAGCGCGCACAGCGACCGGATCCTCCGTGACCAGGACGCCGGAGCCGCCCGCGGCGAGCACATCGATAGCCGCTTCGACCTGCCAGGCGACGGCTAGCTTGCCATCCTGATCCTTGTGGATCGGGTACAGCAGCGAGACGGTGTCTGCAGAGGGCACCAGGGTTGGCGTTCGCTCTCGGAGCCTTGCGGCAGTCCCCTCCTCCATCGCCACGTACTCGGCATTGTCGGGCAGCTCTGGGTCGGCGGCCACCACGTCGACGCCGATGAATCGAGTCTGTGGACGACCCCTTGCGAGGGCGGCGAAGCTCTGGCAGTCGCCAGGGCCGATGTCCACCCAGACCGACCCACCCAGGGCATTCCAGCGGGCGAGACACTCCGCATGGCCGAGGAAGCGAAGCCCATGCCCCGAAGTCTCCTCATCGCTGGTCAGAACATCGCCGCCGAGGGTGATCGGCGCCAGATTCGACGGCAACGCGACCAGAGTTCCCAACAGCGCCGACTCGGTGTCACCGAGGATCGACAATGCGCGCTTCATGCCTTTTCGACCTCTTTTTTCGAGGTGTCGGGCGGCGCCGCGAAGGGCGTCGTAGTGCTGAACGAACAGGGGCCGCGTCTGATGGCGCCGATGGGTGGCGAGTTGTCTGCACGCCCACAGGCAATCGGTGAGCTGACCGAGCCGCACCTGAAGATCTCGCGGTCCGAGATGACGACACTCGGCAAACCACGCCTCGACGGGTTCCAGGAGTGGATTCCAGGCCGCCAGCCGTGCGCGAAACGACTCGAGCTCGAGCGCCGGCGCAGGATCCCAGTCCGCCGCAGCATTTCGCCGCGAACTGTGTTTGTCGAGCCCCCAACTCCGCGGAAGATAGGTATCCGGCTTCGACGCGATCCGCGGTTTCTCGGGCGCGGTGAATGCCCCTGGCACGAGGGACGCGAATCTCGTCTTCCAGTCGGCCGCTGCCGCCGAATCGCGTCGACCCAACTTTCGGAGTCGCTTGCGCAGCGTTGCCAGCTGGGTAGCGGTCAACCCGCCCTGGCTCACCAGGGCCTCGTGCAGCTCCTCGAGTGCCGTCGCGTGATCAGGCACGGAGCGTCGAGGTCGCAAAGGTGCCGTCGACGTGGATCGCGTCCGATCGAAAGGCTTGCACCAGCCTCGAGAGACCCTCCTCGATGGAGACGGACGCCTGCCAGTCGAGAAGTTCGCGGGCGCGGTGATCCACCCCGCAGAACCGACCCACATCGTAGGGGCGCGGCGGAGCCTCTACAGCAGCGCTGGCGCCAAGGCCGACTGCGAGCTCCGCCAGCTCTCCCAGGGAGGTCTCCCGACCCGTCACCAACTGAATCGGGGGGAGGCGCTCACCGCCGTCGAGGATCTGGACCATCGCGAGCAATCCCGCGATGGCGTCGTCGATCCACGTGAAGTCGAAGCCATTCTGTCGCCCATCAACGCGCACCCTCTCGCCGTTGGCTGCCGCTCGAGCAAAGGCCGGAACCACCCTGTCGGCGTGGTCCGTCACCCGCCCGTAGACGTTGGACAACCTCACGATCCCAGTGACCAGCGAGGAGGCCGAGACGAGCTCTTCGCCCCGGACCTTCGCTCGGCCATAAACGTTGAGGGGCCTCAGCGGCTCGTCCTCTCCGACCGGGAGTTCAGCGGGTTGGCCGTAGACTTCTCGGCTGCTCGCAAACAGCACCCACGGGCGTCGCAAGCATGCTTCGGCCGCACGCAACACGTTCTCGGTACCTCCGACATTGGTGGACCAACAGGCCTCGGGGTTGGCCTCGGCCACCGCTACTCGGGACATCGCGGCGAGGTGCACGACGCCATCGTAGGCCTCGAGATCGAGGGGTTCGCGCACGTCCTGGCCGGTCACCAGATCCAACCCATGCACCCGGTGGCCCAGCCCCTCGAGAGCCGGTCGCAGATCGGTGCCGATCAGTCCAGATGCACCGGTGATGAGGATTCGAGCCGTCACCCCAGCCCCGTATCCTAAAGCGCACCAAAGGCGATGTTCCGAACGCTGTGCTCGGCCGTATAGGCCCCGGTCCCAGCGCTGAATCCAACCGAACCCCCGCTGTCGACTGAAACAGCAGTCGAGAGCACTTCAATTCCGTCGTACCAGACCGTCACCCGATCGGTGTCGACCTCCACGGAGACATCCACCCAGGCGCCATCGGTGTAGGGGCTCGAGGCGACCTCGGCGACGACTCCGAAGTCCCCGTCGCGAACCGAAATCCGGTTCTGCCAGTGATTGAACTCCACCGCATTGCCCTTGCCGTTGGCGAGGAAACCCAGTGTGCCCCGATCTGGCTCCGATTGGGCGTAGGCACCGCCATCCTCCCCAAAGAAGAAGGTGAAGCCGTCGGCGTGCAGGCCGCCATCTCCTTCACCCAGGCTGTAGTACTCGAAATCTACCCGAAAAGGCACTTCGACCGCGGTGTTGTAGACAGCGGCCGTGCCGGCCCAATACGACAGATCCGGGAGGATGGTCAGGGTCTCGCCATCGATGGACGAACACCTCGGCATCGCACTCCCACCATAGAAGGAGAAGCCGCCTTCGAACCGGTTGTGGGCCTCTCGATCGGTCGGATCGTAGATCAGTAACGACCCCACTTCGTTGTCGAGGGACTCGAGGCCGTGGTGGTCGCTGATGGCGTCGAGGCTGGGGCTGGAGAACCCGAGCCGCAGAAGCTGTCCACCGCACATGGAACCGGCCCCAAAGTCCGCGTCGCTGTACACGTTCGCGTGCACGTTCTTGCCGAGCTTGACCGACGATGCCTCGGAATCGAACTGTTCGGAGAGCGGTTCCCCGGCGCAAATCTCGGCGAATTGGTCGGTGTAGCCCTCGCCAGCAAAGAGCCCCGCGCAGTCATCCCTGGGGTAGTAGGTCCCCGGATCTCCCGGGTAGAGCACCGTTAGCGCAGATTCGGCTGCCGATTGCTCGTTGTTCCCCCACATACCCGCCACATCAGCCCACTGTGCATCTCCCATCGGCAAGGTCCCATCGCCATCCAAAACCGCGGCCCAATCCCCGTCGGGCATCAGCCCCTCCGCGACGTAGCCCTCGATTTCCGCCAGCGTGAGCCGGACATCTGGATTGGAGTAGAAGGCAATGTTGTTGCCACACATTCGGGTTCCGCCCCCAATAGGGCCGTCGATGGGGAGGCCGGTCGCGTCGTATCCGGACACCGGCATACCGAAATTGAGGCCCTCCTGGCCATCGGCGCAGTGAGAGGCCCCCATGCAGTGACCGAACTCGTGCTCGATGGGCAGGAAATCCACCCAATAGGCCGAGACAAGACCGCCTCCCAGCGCCGCGCCCTCGTCGTTTTCGTCCGTCGAAGAGATCACGAGCACCTTGTCAGCGCCGTAGCTCGTCCGGTAGCTCGTCAACCACCCCATCACGGCATCGATCGTGACCGATGGACCCGCTGGGTAGATGCCGGTTCGATCGAAGTCTTCGTCCAGCATCTCGTGCACACCCAACGAGCGAACGATGGAACCCTCGATGAGGCTGCGCTCCAGCGTGGCGTTCATGGCGTCGATTCTGTACTCGAGGAAATCGGAGGTCGTTTCTCCCAAGTCCTCGATCTCCGCAATCGCATCCGGCGTCAGCACGAACAGCGCATCGAGAAGCGCGACGCCATTGGGATCGTTCGCCCCGTACTCGAATGGCCCCTGCATGGTGGTCGTCGCCGGGAAGGTCACCCCGTCGTCGTCGTCACCCGGCGCGTTCGGATCGGCATCGGAGGAGCCGGCCTTACAGCCGGCTAGAAGCAGGAGCAGCGCGAGTCTCATGGGCCACGGTGACGCATGCGGTGCGTCCGATCAAGGGGCTGTCAGCCTGTTGACAGCCTCGACCTATGAATCCCAGTCGGCGTGAAAGGACCCGTCGCGATCCACCCGTTCAAAGGTGTGAGCCCCGAACAGATCCCGCTGGGCCTGGACCAGATTCGCCGGCAGGCGCTCGCGGCGGTAGGCGTCGAAGTACGCCAGACTCCCCGACAGTCCCGGGACCGGGATCCCGCTGGCCACCGCCATGCCCACCACTCTCCGCCACGATCCCTGCCGCGCGGTGAGCTCCGAGGCAAAGCTCGGGTCGACGAGCAGGCTCTTCAGCGCGGCGTCGGCGTCGTAGGCCTGCTTGATCCGGTCGAGGAAAGCCGCTCGAATGATGCAGCCCCCTTTCCAGATCCGGGCGATACTCCCCAGATCGAGGTCCCAGCCGTACTCCTCGGAGGCGGCCCGGATCAGGTTCATGCCCTGGGCGTAGCTGCAGATCTTCGCGGCGTAGAGCGCGTTGCGCACGTCGTCTACCAGACCCGGATGGGACCCGGGCTCCGGCGTGGGGCCGGTGAGGATCCGGGAAGCGGCGACCCGCTCGTCCTTGAGGCCGGACAGATAGCGGCCGTCCAGAGCAGCGGAGATCGTCGCCGCCGGAACCGACTTTTCCGCAGCTTCTTGTACGGTCATGCGGCCAGTGCCCTTCATGCCAGTCTTGTCGAGGATGGCGTCGACCAGGTAGCCGTCGCCGTCTCGTTTTCGGAAGATCTGGGCGGTGATCTCGATGAGGAAACTCTCCAGTTCCCCAGCATTCCAGTCAGCAAAGACGGCGGCGAGCTCGTCGTTGCTCAATCCGCCGGCGAGCCGGAGCACGTCGTAGGCCTCGGCGATGAGCTGCATGTCGCCGTACTCGATGCCGTTGTGCACCATCTTCACGTAGTTTCCGGACCCACCCGGGCCGATGTAGGTCACGCAGGGTCCGCCGACCTGGGCCGCCACCTTTTCGAGGATCGGCGCCACCAGATCGTAGGCCTCGCGGGGGCCACCGGGCATCAGCGAGGGTCCGTTCCTGGCGCCCTCCTCCCCTCCGGAGACGCCCATGCCCATGTAGTGAATCCCGAGGGCCGCAGCGTCTTTCGCACGCCGTTCGGTGTTCGGAAACCACTCGTTTCCGCCGTCGATGAGGATGTCGTCCGGCTCCAAGAGCGGCAGGATTCGAGCGATGGTCGCGTCGACGGGAGCTCCCGCCTTGACGAGCATGATGATCCGTCTGGGCCGCTCGAGGGAATCGACGAATTCCCGCAGGTCTTCGTAGCCGGTAAGCGCAAGATCCCCCTCGGCTTTGGCTCGGGCGACAGCGTCGTGCATCTTGGCCGGGGAACGATTCCAGACCGAGATCGGGAACCCCTTCTCGGCGATATTGAGCGCCAGGTTCTGACCCATGACGGCCAGGCCGACGAGACCGATTTTAGACAATGACTACTCCTTAAGTAGCGATGCGGCGGGCTCATCGAGGATCCAGGTCCCCTCGTCCGCCATCTGAATGGGCAGGTTTGCCGAGGGATCCCGCAGGGCTCGGCGGACCATCTCGGCTTTGGAGGCGCCGGTGACCAGCACAATGATCTCTCGCGAGTCGCGAATCTCGCCCTCGGTCAGCGTCAGACGCCAAGGCGGGGGCTTGGGGCCTTGGACCACAGCCACGCGTCCCATCGGGGACTGTCCCGGGAAGATGGAGGCGGTGTGACCGTCGCCGCCCATACCCAACAACGTGATGTCCATGCTGATGGGGAGCTGGTCCGCGTAGTCGTCAGCGGCGGCCTGACGATCCTCGCGCTCGGCCTGCATGCGGTGCATGACCGCCGCTTCCCCGAAGATCTCGCGCGCGACGCGGTAGTTACTGTCCGCGTGATCAGGCGGCACGCACCGCTCGTCCCCGAACCAGAACTCCACCTTGGTCAGATCGAGGTCCAGCTCGCGGTAGACGGGCGCCGGCGTGTTGCCACCCGCCAGAGCGAGATGACAGACACCGCGCGATTCGATCATCGCCCGCACCCGGGCGGAGATGTAGTCGGCGGCAACCCGCGACCAGAGCTCGCTGGAGACGATCACGTGCCCAGGATCCGCCACTTGCGCCCATCCTCGCGCATCATCCCCGCCGCCGACTCGGGCCCGGTGCTTCCCGGCTCGTAGGTCTGAACGTCGGCGTCGCCGCTCTCGTAGCCGGCGATCACCGGGTCGATGAGCGCCCAGGCCTCCTCCACTTCGTCTCGGCGGGCGAAAAGGGTGGCATCGCCGCGCATGCCATCGAGGAGCAGGCGCTCGTACGCGTCTCCCGGCTGCACATCGAAGGCGCCGGCGTAGGTCATGCGCATCGTTACCTGTCCGATTTGCACGTCCTCGCCGGGGACCTTGGATGCGAAGGTGAGATCGATGCCGTCGTTGGGCTGGATCTGCATCACCAGTTGGTTCGACTGCAGCGACTCGTCGGTGCCGAAGAGCACGCCGGGCACGGACTTGAAGGTGATGGCGACCTCGGTGTCTCGGGCGTTCATGGCCTTTCCGGCGCGCAGGTAGATCGGCACGCCGTGCCAGCGCCAGTTGTCGATGAACACCTTCATCGCCACGAAAGTGGGCGTATTCGATTCCGGCTTCACACCCTCGACCGCGTGATAGCCGTCATATTGTCCAAAGGACACGTCCTCCGCAGCGATTGGACGGATGCTGCGGATGGCATTGACCTTGGCGTCTCGGACCGCGTTGCCGTCCAGTGAGACGGGTGGCTCCATGGTGATCAGGGCCAGGATCTGCAGCAGGTGATTCTGAACGATGTCCCGGACGACTCCCGTCTGGTCGTAGAACGCTCCGCGGCCGCTCACGAGGATGTTCTCCGCCGCCGTCACCTGCACACTGTCGATGTGTGCGCGGTTCCACAACGGCTCGAAAATGGAGTTCGCAAAGCGAAAGACGAGGATATTCTGGACGGTTTCCTTGCCCAGATAGTGATCGATTCGGTAGGTCTGCGACTCGTCGAGCACATCGGAGACGAGCTCGTTCAAGGCCACCGATGTCTCGAGGTCGAAGCCGAACGGTTTCTCGACGATGACCCGCGACCACGGGCCGTCCGACTTCACGTCCTTGATCAGACCGGCGCCGTCCAGCCCCTTGAGGATCTGCCCGAAGATCGAGGGGGCCACCGCCATGTAGTAGAGCCGACGACCGCTGATGCCGCAGGCCGCCGCCACCTCGGCGCACTTGGCCTCGAGGCGTGTGTAGGTGTCCGGATCGTCGACGCTGCCTTGCACACAGTGAATGCGCTTCTCGAACCGCGCCCAGACCTCGGGGTCCACACCCTTGGTGCGGGAGAACTTCTCCGCGTTTTCGCGCAGCCGTTCCCGGAGCGCCTCCGCATCCCCGGCGCTCCTGCTGACGCCGACCACGGCGAATCGCTCACCCAGGGCTCCGGCGAGCTCCAAATGGTACAGCGCCGGGACCAGCTTTCTCCGAGAAAGGTCGCCCGTGATGCCAAAAATCACCAAAACGCAGCACTGCGTGGGCATCGCCCGCTTCACATGTCCCTGGGCTCCGCCCTCGACTCCGACCGTCGCGTCCATGACGTCGTCCCCTTTGCTCAGATCGCCAGCCTACTCCACCGCTGCAGGATGAGATGAGCGACGTGCTCCGAACGGGGGTCGAACTGCTCCACCCACGGGGCGTAGGCCGGGTGGGTCTCCCGGATGATCCGTCGCAGTTCCTCGCCGTGCACGCCGCGGTGGAGCAGCGCGAGCAGATCGGCCTGAAACCGCGCCAGGTCATCCATGAACGATGTCCCTCACCCGCCGATAGTCCCTCGCCAATCCAACCTGGGCCTCGGGCGACGCGATCGTTCCGCCCATGCGCTCGACGATCACCAGCTCGAGGTTCGGACAGATCGCCAGAGCCTCCTCGAGGATCGGAAAGAGCTCCTCGGGCAGCGCATCGTCGTGGGTGTCCCGTCGAAAGCGACCGCCTCCAGGCAGATCGGTCCAGCTGCCTCCGGAGAGATGGAGCTCGCGGACCCGCTCCAAGGGAAACGAACGGAGAAGGTCAGACGGCGGAATCTCGAAGTTCACGCACTGGCACCACAGGTTGTGCAGATCCAGGAGCAGGAACCCGTCGATCGGGTCGAGAAGAGCCTCCATGAACTCGCCCTGTTGGAGGGCGTCCCGTCGACTGAAGGCCAGCGCCAGGTTCTCCAATCCAACCGGGCAACCGACCGCGTCCTGGAGGGCCTTCAGTCGACGCTGTCCAACGGCGGTGGTCGCCTCGGTTCTCGGCATCGGCATTGGCGCACCGCGGTCAAAGGCGCCGGCGAGCATGAAGCCGAAATGCTCCGAAAAGTGTTGGTGTGCCCTGGTTTTCGTGGCGTCTGACGCCACCCGCAGCCAGTCGTCGTGGTGAAGCAGCTCCGCAGCCGTGAGCGTCGAGTAGTGCACGCCGTGACCGTAGAGTCGCCCGGAGTCCGCATAGAAGTCGAGCAACCCCGTGAACCACTCCGGCTGGCCGGTTGCGTAGCGCACATCGGGCCCCCACTCGATAGCGTCGACGACGCTGTCGGCGAACAGCGGCACCGTCGCCGCTCGGAAATCCTCGGTGGGCATGAGGGAGAGCCCGACGTGGATCATGCCCTCGCCCAGCCGTTCTCAGCCAAACGAACACGGCGGAAACGGATTGAACTCGTAATCCCAGTTCGCCTCGGGACTGCCCGCGTCGGCGGACATGGTCGCCATCACCTTCACCGGGATCTTCAGCGAGGCGTTCGAGGCGCATTCGACCGGGGCCTCGGGAGTAGCGGCAACGGCGGGAAGCGCGACGACGACGCCGCCGATGAGGGTGAGCAAGAGGGGATTGGGAATCTGCATGGCGACCTCGCACACCAAAGGTATCGAAATCCTCTCGCAAGAGAGCGAAATCCGCGTCACCAGTTGTCGCGGTTCATGTGCCCGCGTCGTTGCCCCACAGCTGCTTCAGGCGGGCGTCGCGACCACATCCACGCCGGTAGCCGTTGTAGTTCGCCGGATTCTTCTTGTAGTAGTCCTGATGGTAGTCCTCAGCGACCCAGAAGACGGCCTCGTCGAGAATCTCGGTGACTACAGATTCGCCCAGCTGTTTGGCCACCTTCTTCTTGGTGGATTCGGCGAGCTTCTTCTCCTGTGGATCGCTGGTGAAAATGGCGGTGGTGTATTGATGGCCCTTGTCGCAGAACTGGCCCTTGGAGTCGGTGGGATCGATGTTGTGCCAGAACGAGCTCAACAGGGTCTCGTAGGACGTGAGCTTGGGGTCGTAGACCACACGAATGGCCTCGAAGTGACCGGTTCGGTGGTAGCCCACATCGGCATAGGTGGGGTTCTTCTCCGGACCGCCCGTGTAGCCGGACTCGACAGAGAGCACGCCCTCGTAATGCTCGAAGGGTTTCTCCATGCACCAGAAGCAGCCTCCCGCAAAGACCGCGGCCTGCTGGCCATCGGCCACGGGAGTCGCCGCCACCGTGCCTGCGGAGGGGCCGGCGACAGCGCAAGAGGAAAGCAGCAAAAGTGCCATGGAGGGTAGGACGCGAAACATGGGGGACTCCTGAATGTGTACTCGATTACAGGTACGTCCGTCAGCGGCGGGCGGTTACGCGGGTTAGGGAAACGGCGCGCCAGCTCACCGGGACTGGGTTTTCGGTGATCCAAAGGCGCCCGCGGGACGTAGAGTTCCGACAAGGTTCGCCGGCATGTCCACCCTGCCAAATCACCACATTCCAGAGAGCGTGTTGCTCGAGTACGCCGCGGCCACGCTGTCGGAGGCGGTGGCGTTGGTGGTGGGCACTCATCTGGCGTTGTGTCCGCGCTGCCGCGAGCTCTCTTCGGACTATGACGCCCTCGGCGGTGCGCTGATGGACAGCGGCGAGGCGCAGGTCAGCGACGGTGTACTCGAGGCAATCCTCGGCAAGCTGGACGAGACCCCAGCGACACCGACACCGCGGCCGGTGGCGTACAACGGCGTCATTCCCCAACCGCTCCGCGACTACACGGGGCCCTTCGACGCCATCAAGTGGAACCTGGTGGCGCCGGGAATCTGGAAGCTTCCCCTGCCCGTCTACAGCAACGGCAGACAGGGCGCACTGGTGCATCTGCGCGGCGGGATGCGCATTCCGGTTCACGAGCACCTCGGAACAGAGCGAACGCTGGTCCTCGCCGGCGGATTCACCGACGAGCTGAGCCAGTTCGTGCGCGGCGACATCTGCGTGCGCGCCCAGGGAGACGGCGTGCACAAGCAGGTCATCGACCGAGGAGAGCCCTGCATTGCACTGGCGCTGGACGACGACACCAAGCGCATGAAATCGACCTTCGGACGGGTAATCAGCCGGCTCTTCGACGCCTAGACCCGCCAGGGAGGTGTCCACCCTCTCCTGACGATGATGGGCAACGCACCTTTCTCGGCCTCGATCTGGAAGTGATCTCCGCTGCGCCACTCCTCGCCATCGAGCTGGGAGGCCACCTCGGACCCGCCGGGGCGCAGAAGCTCGATATCCAGCTTTGCAGCACTGAACCCTTCAGAGTGAGTGATGCCGACCTCGTCGAGGTCCTCCTGCCAGACCGGGAGGTCCTTGTGGTCGCGGACCAGCTTCGAGAGCATGTCGCGCCGCCCCTGCATCGGCACCACGTCGAAGCGGCCGTCATCCGGTGCGCCGTGGCGGGCTGGAACCCACAGCCCCCCGTAAATCGCCGTGGCGCTGACGATGAGATCGGTGAGGCCAGTCCAGACGTGTTCGCCGGCCTCGCTGTGAACCCGGGCCTCGAACTTCATGGGCTCCACATAGGAGCGCAGGTATTCGCGAACGGTGGCGCCGACATAGACAGCCTGGTCCCGGTAGATCTCGCGGAGAATCGGGATGCCAGCGACGACCTCGCGATCCTTGTTCCTGCCGAAGAGAATGGCGGGTTGCATGCCGAAGCCCGCCGAATCGAAGAACCGGTCGGCGTCGGTGACCTGGCCCGCCGCATCCAGCCGCCGAATATGGCCGACGTCGAGCTGACAGAGGAACCCGTCCTCGATGATGTCGAGGTTTTCCTCGAGCGACGAGATCTCACTGGAAATGCCGAAGGACTTGCCCTGGTTGTTGGCCGTACCCGAGGGCAACATGCCGAGCGGTACGCCTCGCGACGCGTCTAGCAGCCCCTTTGCGGCGTCGGCGAAGGTGCCGTCGCCGCCCATGTAGATCGCGAGTTCTGCGGAACCCCCGTCAATGGCCGCGGTGACCGCTGGCACGGTTCGACCGGCAGGCTCGGTCGCGAGGAACTGCACATCGTGGCCTCGGCTCACGAGAGCGCGTCGCGCCAGCTCGATGCGTTCGGCGTTCTTACCGCTCTGGGAAGTCGGATTTCCGACCAGGAGGATCTTCATGGTGCCGGATTATAGGGCCCCGGGGGAGCGCGTTGGTCATCTGGGAGTTGATTCGGAAGACCTGGCGCAAGTGGCGGGACGATCAGGCCACTCGCCAAGGTGCTGCCCTGGCGTTCTACGCTCTCTTCGCCGCTGCGCCGCTGCTGTTGGTCGCCGGGGTCGTCGCCGGGGCTTTGTTCGGTGAGCAGGAGGGCGCCACCTGGCTCCACAATGAGCTCACCAACATGACCACCCCCGAAGTCGCCAACACCATCGAGGGATTCGTCACCAGCGCCGCCAATCCCCAGGCCGGAATCAAGACGACCATCGCCGGTCTGCTCGCGACCTTCTACGCCGGCTCCCGGGGTTTTCTCCATCTGCAGGGCACCCTCAACAACCTGTGGGGCGTGCGCCAGATCAGAGGACCTGGCGTCTCGCAGATCTTCGCGAAGAAGGGCTGGGCCTTCGCGAGCGTGCTCCTGTGCGGCTCGATGATGCTCGTGTCCCTGATCGCCAGCATCGTGCTCCAGATCGCCGCCCATCAGCTCGCCGAAGGCCTGCCCACCGAGGCCGCTCTGGTCAGCCGCATGAACATGATCGGCACGTTTGCGCTCAGTGCAGTCTTGCTCGCCGTCATCTTTCGCACCTTGCCCGACGTGAACATCGGCTGGCGCGAGGTGTGGGTGGGCGCCCTGGTCACCGCCATGCTCTTCGCCATGGGTAAACACGCAATCGCCTGGTATCTGCAGCACGCCCATCACTCCCAGGGGTTCGGGAGCGCCGGGGCGGTCGTGCTGGTGCTTCTCTATGTCTACTACTCGGCACAGATGTTGTTGATAGGCGCCGAGTTCACTTGGGTCTTCGCCGAGAACCACGGCACACCCATCACGCCGACGAAGCGGTCGGCCAAGGTCGTGAGGACCACGATCCGCGACTGACGACAGATTGTCGGAGCCGAACGCGTCCCCTGGACACGGTTGTCAGTGTGTCGGAGCGCCGCCCGCGCTTCACCGTGTAAACCCTCTTTTCCGGCGGCATGACCCTTGCTCTACAACGGGCCAGGAGGTCGAAATGTCCGCAATCGTCCAAGCCAGCCCGACCGCATTGCAGCCAGTAGTCGGTTCAGCCATCACCTGGAGCCGCGACTTCGCCGTTTTTGGCGCCCTGCTGCCCGTCGCTTCCCTGCTGCCGACCATGCCTCCCTACCTGGGTGGAAACCTCGCAATGCTCTCCCTGGCCTGTGCGGTGTTCGGCGGCGTCCTTGGCGCCGCCACGCCCAGAGCGCTGAACTGGGTGCGCGGAAAGGTGCCGATCTCGTTGCTCGTCGTCGCCGCGACCACCATCGGCGCGGCCTCTGGGATGTTTGCGGGTTTCTTCGCGGGGCAAGACCTCGCCTTCTGGGGCGTAGTCGTCCAGGGACCGATGTTCGGATTGGTCTGGCTCCCGTACACAATGGCTACCGTGCTCGGTCGACGCGCCTGGCCAGTACTCGCGGTCGGCCTTCTCGCTGCGGCGCCGGTCACGGCAGCGGTTATCGGACTCCTGAACCTGGGGATGATGTTGATCGCCTAGGGACTCCAAGGGGGTTGAGTGCTCGGATGCCTGCTCGTTGCCCAGATCGCGCTAGCGGCCGAAGTGCGCCTCGAACCTGGAGGAACCTATCCGGCAGGAACCCGTGTCGTCTCCGCTGAGCTCGGTGTCGCTCTCGATATTCCACCCCGGTGGGTCGCGGCTCTCCCCATCGGCTCCGAGGCCCTGATCCTGGGATCGGAATCGACCCCCGGCATGGGTCTGATCACCGCCAGTCGCGGACTCACGCTCGACGACATCACCGAGGCGATCTCTGGTCCCCAGGTCCTCGACCCGACCTTGACGATGACGCCCAACGGCGTACCCCAGCGCAGCGGGAACACCGTCGCGGCCGTCTATGCTGCGGACACCGAACGGGGGCCCTTTGTGGCCTTTGCCACTGGAGTATTGGGAAGCAACGGCACGTCGTCGATCGTCTTTGTCGCCGGCCCCAAGGACCAGACCAATACCTACGAGGCCCTGGTGAAGACGATTGTGTCCACCCTCGCCTTTGCCGACGCGCGACAGGTGCCCACCGCGAAACCTCCCACGGGAACCACCGCGGCGCGCCTGGGAAACAAGAAGCTCACCCGGCTGCACACGGTCTCCGGCCGCACCGAAAAAGAGGAGATCTGGTTGTGCGCAGACGGCCGTATGTCCCGCAATGCCGAGACCGCGGGATTCGATATGCGCGGCTTCTCCGCCGGGAGTCAGGGGTACTGGCCCGGGGTGTGGACGTTGGCGCCGGCGCAGCTGATCCTGACCTATGGCGACGGATCGGCGACGACCTACGAGATGGCCTTCACCGACGGGAAGCTGACGCTGAACGGCGACCGCTTCTACCGAGAGGACTACACCTGCGCGCCTCCAGAGGGCTAAGCTTCCAACATGGGGAAATACGAACTCGAAGAGGTGCCGCAGGACTACCTGATGATGGCGCAGCTCATGCAGATCGCCGGGTTGATGAACCTGCTCGGTGGCCTGATGGCGACGTTCTTCGGGTTCTTCATCTGTCTGGGCACCTACGGTTGCTGCTTCCCCTTCATGTTCTTCGGCATCCCGTCGATGATCATGGGGGTGGTCGAGCTGCAGTGGGGAATGCAGGCGTCGCAGGGCAAGCCGATCCCCGATCTCAAGCAGAAGTCGCTGTGGGGACTGTTCGCCTCGATCCTCCTCATGGTGTCGGTGACGATGCTCGGACTGCCGGGGTTGATGCTGGAGATCATCATCCAGACGAAGCTCAACCAGCGCGAGGTCGCGGCCTTCCTCGAAGAAGCTGACGACTAGAGCAGGGCGAACTTTGGCGTGCGCCGGCGCTTCGGTCGAGTGACGCTTCGACATGGAGCAGGGCCCGGCCATCGAAGGGAATCTGTGGCGTTTCCAGGCGTTTGCCGCCGTGGTGTTCACGCCGTTCATGCTCCCGGTGTTGGTGCTCTTCTGGCAGGACAACGGACTCGACCTGTTCGACGTCTTCGCGCTCCAGGGTCTGTTCGCGGTCGCAGTGGTGCTGCTGGAAGTCCCCACCGGGATGATCGCAGATCGTCTTGGCAAGCGGACCAGCCTCAGTATCGCCGCGGTCGTGCTCGCGATCAGCATGCTCGGGTACGCACTGGGCCATGGCTTCTCGGCGTTCCTCGCTGCAGAGATCGGTCTTGCACTCGGGGTGGCCCTGTACTCGGGGGCCGACGCTGCCCTGTTGTTCGACACCCTCGAGGCGCTGGATCGGAAGGCCGAATACCAACGCCTCTCGGGGCGGATCCGCGCCATCCAGATGATCTCCATCGCCCTGGCCAACATCGCGGGGGGAATCGTTGGCAGCTGGTCCCTGCGGGCCACGCTGTGGATGTCGATCCTGGGTCCCGTGCTCGCCTTCGTCGTCGCGAGGGGATTCGTCGAGGTGCAGAAACCCGAGGTCGCAGAGACGCCGAGAGCTGCCCTTAAAGCCTATGGAGCGCTGATCGCGAGCGCGACGAAGTTCGTGCGCAAGCACCGACTGGTCCAGTGGCAGATCGCCCTGATGGCGGTCCTGGTTGGCAGCGCGACCTGGCTTCTCTGGCTCTACCAGCCCTATATGCAGATGGTAGGACTCCCGATCTGGGCTTTCGGAGTCGCTTTTGCCATCTTCAATGGCTGGGCAGCGCTCCTGAGCACCCTCGCCCACCGCTTCGATGGATGGTTCGGCGAGCTGGGCACTGTCGTTGTCTTGATGGTGTTGCAGATCCTCCCGCTCATTGGCATGGCGCTGTGGATCCACCCCGCCTCGTGGCTCCTCATCCTCGGCCATCAGAGCGTGCGTGGGGTGGTGCGAACGGTGATCAGCGAGCGGATCCTCCGACACACCTACGCCGACAAGCGGTCGACAGTCCTCTCGATGGCGTCCTTGGCAGCGCGGTTCTTCTTTGCCGCCACAGCACCGGTGATCGGGTTGGCGTCGCGGGCGCTCACCCTCCCCGAGGCGCTGCTGATTCAGGCAGCACTGCTCACCGTCGTCTTTGGAGGCCTGCTCATCTCCTACGGACGCATCGATCCGAAGTACTTCCGCATCAAGAAGCAAGACTCCGAGTAAGCTCACCCCATGTGGATAGCCGCAGCACTCCTGACCGTCTCCGCCATCGCGGGAGACTGGAAGAACGAGGAGATCGATCCGAAGGTCCTCACCGATCTCACCGCCTTCACCCTGGACAAGAAGGACTGGCGACTCGGGTTGGCCAAGGTGGAATACGGGCTGTTGACCAACACCCAGATCGGCACCACGCACGTGCTCTACCTGCTGCGCGTCGCCAACGCGCACGCCAAAGTCACGGCGATCCAGACTCCCAAGCTGGACGTCTCACTGAGCGCGGGGTGGTTCTACAAGGACCTGGGATCCCTGGGCCTGAAAGGCGTCGATGCCACGATCACGCCCATCAGCTGGACGGGCAGCTGGACGCCCCATCGTCGCTGGGGCATCCACTTCGGCAGCGACTACACGCTGGCCAGCATCGACGGAAAGGTAAACGTCGAAGACATCGGCAACGCGATCGAAGAGTTCACCGGCGCGAACATCACCAAAGACCTGCAGAAGGCGGTGGGAAAGAACTCCGGGCTCTATGGCGGCGCCAACCTCAACCTCATCAGCACGCGCTTCGCGGTGGACTATCGCATCAACCGCCGCGACAGCATCATCTTCGCGTCCAAGACCTACGTCGCGGTGTCGGGTCTGCTCGCGGCCGGTGCGGCGGTGAAGGTTCAGGGAATCGACGCCGAGCTCGGAGCGTCCGCCCGACTTCGCGTTCCGCTGACCGAGACCCTGCCCTCCCTCAACTCGGTCTCGTGGCAGTTCTCCTGGGAGCACTTCCACTTGCGGCTCGGCATCGCTGTCCCGGTAAGGAATGTCTACGCATACCTGCAGGCAGTCAACATCTACTGGGTGTTGGGGCCGAAGAAGAACAAGAAGGGCGCCCCGGTTGTCGCCGAGGATCCGGAGGACGAGGAGGCCGGCGACACCGAAGAATGAACAAAAAGCTTCGGCTCATCGGTGTTTTCGCCGCAGAGATTCATTACACTCTTCAGGTCAACGGGGGAGAGAACGTTGCGTAGGTTGGTTGCCGTAGGCTTCGGCGTGTTCCTGGCCTCCATTCTCGCGTGCGGCCTGAACATCGATGTGGCGGACAATGCCACCGAGGTCGTTCTGGATGCCGCGTCGATGTCCACGCAGATCTCGGACGCCAAATCGGCATTCGAAGACCGTTTGGCGTCGTCCGACGTCCCGGACGCAGCGACGCTCGCCGAGAGAGAGGGCCTGTTCGCCGCCTTCGACGGACTCGAAGAAGCGCTGGAGGCGAGCACGGCGTGTACGGACGGGCTGCAGCTCCTCATCGACCGCGACAAACCTTCCGAAAACGAAAAGGCCATCGGCATGACGCGCCGATGTCTGACTCTCCTCGGCGCAATCCACGATCAGATCGAGACGCCGCTCCGCACCCTCGAGCGCTGGGAAGCCCTCCTCGATCCGGTCAACAAAGAGCGGGCTCAAGCGCGGATCCGCGGCGAGGAAGCCCAAAAAGCCATCGTCATGGCACAGGGCCTGGGCCCGCAGCTGAAGAACGCCCAGCGAACCTGGTCGTTCAAAGAAGAGGACCTCCAGACGCGTTTCGACGACGTCGTTGGCGGCGAAGAGGCTCTCACCGGTCATCGAGACGGCCTCGAGAACGCCGCCGACGTCGCCGCTCTGGCGAAAGCCGTAGACGGCGTCGAAGAGATCGCCGCTGCCGCCCTGTTCGGTTCCGAGGATCTGCGAAAGCGGCTCGACACCCTCGGAGACACCACCGGAAACGTCCTGGTCAGGCTCGAGCGCGTGCCCCAATACTGGGTACGCGTCCAGAGCTGGAGCTGGTCCTCGTCGACCAGTGGCGACGGAACCGTGACCGACCTGGGCTGGCAACTCACCAACCGCGAAGTGTACGAGGCCGCCATCGACGGTGATGGGCTGGTCGTGGAGTACACCGGGA
>Ga0315336_1002168_pt1 | contig 31681 bp, 30 predicted proteins | sample ASW5metaG_FD_204512 | JGI IMG/M metagenome (GOLD analysis project Ga0315336, IMG submission 204512) | Ammonia-oxidizing marine archaeal communities from Monterey Bay, California, United States - ASW #5 | ecosystem: Environmental > Aquatic > Marine > Intertidal zone | place: USA: California...
CGAAAAGGCGCGTGCGACAATTGCGGCCGTTGGTCTTGATAATGTGGAGGTCCGCAAGGGCGTGATCGAAAAATTGCCCGTCGAAGACAACTCCGTTGATTGGGTGATTTCAAATTGCGTGATCAATCTGTCGACCGACAAAAATTCTGTGTTTGATGAAATTCACCGGGTGCTAAAGCCGGGCGGACGTTTGCAGGTTTCCGACATCGTTATGGAAACAGACGTATTGCCCGATTGGATGGATGAACATCCTGAACTGTTGGCCGATTTACACAATGCGTGCATTGCGGGCGCGATTAGCGAAGCCGACTATGTGGCCGGATTGGCTGACGCTGGACTGACCGATGTGCAGGTGAGTGAGCGTTTAGTATACGACCGGTCGCAGATAGGAGGCTTTATCGACCAAGAGGACTTGCCGGTGAATATCCCGGCCCCGGCAGCCACTGACGTTTTGGAAATCAGCCGACTGACTGAACTCATTGATGCCCTCACCGACAAGGTGTGGAGCAGCAAATTCAAAGCCCGCAAGCCGATCGAAGCTTAACCTCCCGCCAAGCGGCCATTGACCCTGTGCCGGTAAAATAAATATCGTAACACGAACCCTTTCGACCCGCCGGACCCCGAAACGTGGTATCGGTGGAGCAGGGGTAATGTTAACAGCGGCGGCGTCTGTGATCTCACGACTGTTTCTGATTTTTCTCGCGGCTTTGGCCGGATGGTTGTTCGATCCAAGGGCAGCCGGTGCGGGCCAGCAGCCGAATGGCGGTATTGATTCCCTTATTAATGACCACATGCAACCGGTGGCTGATGCTATCGCCGGGCTGGTGTTCTTTGCCGTGCCGGTCAACGGGACACAGTTGCCTTTGATTCTGGTCTGGCTAGTCGCCGGCGGCACATTTTTTACATTTTACTTTGGCTTCATCAATATCAGGGGCTTTCGGCACGCGATTGACCTGATGGTCGGGCGGTATTCCGACCCGAAGCACCCGGGTGAGGTTTCCCATTTTCAAGCGCTGGCGACCGCATTGTCAGGCACCACGGGTCTCGGAAATATTGCCGGGGTTGCCGTTGCGGTGTCGCTTGGCGGGCCCGGCGCCACCTTCTGGATGATCCTGGCCGGCTTCCTCGGCATGTCCAGCAAGTTTGCAGAATGCGTTCTCGCGGTCAAATACCGGAACATCAATCCGGATGGCAGCGTTTCCGGCGGCCCCATGTACTACCTCAGCAAAGGTCTAGCCGAAAAGAACATGGCTGGGCTGGGGCGGGTATTGGCGGTGTTTTTTGCGATTATGTGCATCGGCGGCAGCCTAGGCGCCGGAAATATGTTTCAAGCCAACCAGGCGTTCGAACAGTTTCGTGGTGTGACCGGCGGCGACACCGGGTTTTTCGCCGACAAGGGTTGGCTTTTTGGTTTGGTGATTGCGGTCTTGGTCGGGATCGTCATCATCGGTGGGATCAAAAGCATCGCCCGCGTGACGGCCAAACTGGTTCCTTTCATGGTGCTCATCTACGTGGGAGCCGCGCTAGTGATCATCGTCGGTAACATTAGTCACTTGCCTGCGGCCGTCAGTGCGATCGTCACTGGCGCTTTTTCGCCTGATGGGGTGATGGGTGGCGTGGTTGGCGTGCTGATCCAAGGTTTCCGTCGCGCGGCATTTTCGAACGAAGCCGGTGTTGGTTCGGCACCCATTGCTCATTCTGCTGTGCGAACGAACGAGCCCGTAACCGAGGGCATGGTATCGCTTCTCGAGCCTTTTATTGACACGGTAGTGATTTGCACAATAACTGCTCTGGTCATCGTCATTACCGGCAGCCACAATCTTGCGCGCGAGGGACTGGAGGGAGTTGCGATTACCTCTGCGGCGTTCGAAAGCTCTATATCATGGTTCCCATACGTACTCGCATTGGCAGTTGTGCTGTTCGCCTTTTCGACCATGATTTCGTGGTCCTACTACGGCTCCAAGGCTTGGACATATTTGTTTGGAGAAAGCCGCGCGGCTGACCTTAGCTATAAGACCATGTTCTGCGCCTTTGTCGTAGTTGGGTCTTCCACGAATTTGTATGCGGTCGTCGATTTCTCCGATGCCATGCTTTTTGCGATGTCGATTGCCAATTTGGCCGGCCTTTATATCCTGGCCCCGGTCATCCGTCGGGAGTTCGACTCTTATTGGAGTCGGCTGCGAAACGGCGAAATTAGGCGCACCATCACCCGCACTAATCCGGCCGAATAGCAAGGATTGAGGACACGTAAATTCTGTGAAATCAGTGATTTGGTAAATTTCAAGGCTGCGGTTAAGGTTATACAAACCATTAAAACCCATTGTGCGGTGTTTACAAGTGGGGGGTGCCGTGTAGACGTGTTGCGGGGCCGAATGTTCCCCGGGTGACGCGAACCCTGAATGATCGGAGGCAGCGTGAAAGTTCTCCTTGCAGATGGCGACCCACTGTTCGGCCGAATTGTAAAATCACGGCTGGAAAAGATCGGTTATGCCGTAACATTGGCTTCAGACGGCGATGCGGCATGGGAGCTTTATCAACACTCACCATTTCGCTTTGTGATCACAGAGTATGATCTGCCTGGTGTTAGCGGGCCGGAGTTTTGCAGCCGTGTCAGAAGTTTGAGTCGCGGCGGGCATACCTACGTGTTGTTTTACGCAACCCGCAATGACGGCGAATCCATCGTGGATGCCTATCAGGCAGGCGCCGACGACTTTTTAGCCAAGCCATTTAACCCGGTTTTGCTCGACCTTAGGCTGGCCCGCGGCAAACAAGAGCTTACCCGCGAGGACGATCTGCGGATGTTATCCAGCCAGGATGACACAACCGGCTTCATTAAGTTCAATACGTTTTTACGCTTTTTCACTGTGCACGAAGCTGGCGCCCGCCGGTATAATTACCAGGGCTTGGTCACTTTTGCGGCGATCGAGAATTTTGAGGAAATCTTGGAAAGCCACGGCTACGGCATCGCGAATCAAACCAAGATTATTGTCGCTAACGCGCTCGGCTCATCGGTCAGAAGCAGTGATTTGGTGTCCCACGTGGGCGATGAAACCGGGGATTTCTGCATCTTAATGCCCGATACACCTAAGGAAAATGTGGGCAAAGTAATCGCGCGGATCGAGTCGCAATTACAGAGCACAGCGATTCACGCGGGGAAAGAGATTCTGCGCCCACAGCTCAGTTACAGTACCGTCACTTACCCTCACGAAGATCTCCACGCGGAACAATGTCTTGCGCCGGAAAACAGAGAACCTTTCAAGCTGATATCAGCTGCTTAACCGTTGATATTATTATCATAATTTTATCCGGATCAACTGCGATCAAGGCATTGATATTGAACGAACTGGCGAGAAGAACGGCGTTGCAATTAACCCGTGTTAACCAAATTTTCAGCACTGCGCGGGTATAGTCTCGATACGTTGAGTGGAAGAGCTCTTACCTCAGTTTCCCAATCCTAGGGTCTGACGGCATGGGCTCCTCGAAACGGCAAACCGTTGGAAACAACGGGACGCAAAGCCACCGGCCTTGCTCGTAAGCGATCTGATCGCGAGCGAGTGGCAGCGGGGCTACCGAAAGGATCTGGGCCATGCGTCTTTCGTATCCCAAATTTAGTCTGGAAGGCCTTCGGGTCGACATGTATCGCGCGGTGTTTTCGTGCGGGCAGTCGATTGGCGTCCGGATATCGTTCGACCGCACCTGCGGTCTGGGCGGAGAAAGTGCCGCATTGGGGTCCTACCTGTCGCGTTGCGATGGTCGGGTTCTTTGGACCACCCCTGTGCGGGAGTTCCTTCGCAATTTGATAACCGCCATATCGGATGGCCTGAGCCCGAAGCCCGGGCGATGGGTGTTCGATGCCGGGTGTGCCTGAGCGAGACTGGCACTTCCTCCTCGGTCGGCGGTCACAACATCAACTTCGCTAAATTAAAAGGATTGGCACAATGATTAATTACATTCACAACATGCTGACGGTTTTTGGTGCGCTGCGTTCGGACAATAAGGGTGTGACGGCTATTGAGTATGGTCTCATCGCTGGTCTCATCGCGGTTGCGATCATCGTGATCCTGACCACGGTCGGCACCGACTTGACCAACCTGTTCACCACCATTTCCGGCCGGCTGCAGGCGGTTAACACCGCGGCCGCAGGCTAACGAAACGGACAGGGCGCCCCGCGCGAGGCGCGGGGCCGCCAAACGCCGCGAGCTACTGTTAGCGCGGTGAAGATTAGAGGGTGCCCCCTGTTTGCCTAAAACGGAAATCGGGGGCACCTTTCTTAATGCTAGGGCCTTGTTACCTAAACGCCTGTTATCCATACGAACACAATTTTCTTTTGTAATTTTGCGTTTCCAGACGGGTCGGGACCAGTTCATGATTAACGTGCTTACATATATATTTCCGATCGCATTACTGATTGCGGCAGCTTCGGACATTGCGCGTTTTGAGATTCCCAATTGGGTCTCGATTGTTCTCACTATCGGATATTTTGTTACGGCTTTGTTGGGCGGGGTTCCCTTTACCGAACTCGCGCTGCATGCCGGTGCCGGCGCCGCGGTATTTATGGCCGGAGCCGTGCTTTTCTATTTTGGTGCTTTCGGTGGCGGTGACGTCAAACTAATGGCCGCATGTGCTGTCTGGATTGGGTGGCATGATTTACTTTCATTTCTTCTTATTGTTGGACTGGCCGGTGGTGTTGTGACCCTGATGCTTGTTGTTTCACGGTTGCTGTATCGGATTGGGCGGAAAAACTATGCCTCGGCGAGTGATGAAGCAGCGAGCGATGAGAAAGCAACGTCATGGTACGCCCGTTTACTTTCACCCGAACGTGGGGTGCCCTATGGGGTCGCGATCGGACTTGCAGGGCTACTGGCGTTTTCCAGCGTTCGCGAACAACTAATTTTTGTGGCCGGTATCTAATCTGGCACTCAAGAATCTCGTTAACCATCTTGGCTAGAGTTTCGTTAACCAAAAGGGCGCTAGACTGTTGTTTATTGGACTGAATTATGACCTCAATAAATGTATCGAAATGGCACTTGTTCGGGGTCGACGAATCAGCCGCGTGGTGTGCCACCGGTTTGATGAGGCGTAAAGCATGCGTATCGTAATTATTGGTGTCGTGGTTGCTGCACTCGCAGTTGCAGGTATTACCGCAGGGTTGATCCAGAATTATTTGGCTGGACAGCGTGGCGGTGAGCCAGTCGTTGCTGAGGTTAAAACCGCAGGTGTCATAAAAATTCTGGTCGCGTCTCGTGATCTGCCGGCAGGCACGGTCATTGGCGCCAATGAATTTGCCTGGAGTGACTGGCCCGAAGGAAAAGCTAAAGATGGTTTCTTTGGCGAGGGTGACGGTGTGCTCGAAGGACTGAATGGCAAAGTTATACGACGGGGTATAGGCGTCGGCGAGCCATTGACACGGGGCCGTATTTTCACCCCCGGTGAAGGCAGTCACATGGCGGGTATTCTTCGCGCGGGGATGCGGGCGATCAGCATCAGCGTGGATCCGGTTGCAGGCGTTTCAGGATTTGTTTCGCCGGGCGACAAGGTTGATTTGTTCCTCTATCACGTCAAAGAAACGCGGCAAAATGAAGGTGCCCGCAAGCGCGATCGATATGCCGAGCCCGTATTGGTCAATGTACCGGTGTTGGGGGTCGATCAGACCGTCGATGACATGGGCGGCGACGCCTCGCTGAGCAAAACGGTCACCCTCGAAGTCACGCCGAAGCAAGCCGAAGTCGTGGCAGTTGCCCGCGAAATGGGAAAACTCACACTGGCATTACATAGTCTCGCTCAACCGGCAAAATCGCTTTACGTCGGAAATTATACTGCTGATAAAGAGTTGAGCCGGGCTCTCGGTGGCCGAGGCGCCTTCCGGAACGCAAACGTTGTGAAAGAGAAACCCAAGATTAGAAAGAAACCCGTGATTAGGGCTAAACGTCCGACCCGTCGCCGGAGCACAGTCAACGTCTACCGGGCGACCGAGAAAGAAACACTTGTATTTTCAGGGAAGGTCCCGTGATGCAACGCCTTCGTATCCTTTTGTCCGCGATCGGCATGCTGGCGGGTGTCCTTGTGGCCTCGGCCCATGCCGCGAACGCGGCTGACCTGCAAAGGTCTCCAATTATGGGGCGGCCGTCGGTCAACACTACTATTCTTGATCTGGGATCCAATAGTGACCGGGTCATCCACTTGCCGCAGGGGCGCGCACGCCTGGTACGCTTGCCGGTTCGTGTCGGCGACGTGATTATCGCTGACCCCGAGATTGCCGATGTTGTCGTCAAATCACCGCAGCTCCTTTATTTGCTAGGCAAAACGACCGGTGGCACAAACATTGTACTGCTGGATGAAAAGTCGCGCGAAATTATGGAACTGGACGTCGCTGTTTTCAGAGAAATCGACAGTTTGCGGAACTCGCTCAAATCCATGATGCCGGAAGAAACCATTGAAGTTTCCGCGTTGGGAACGTCGGTTATTCTTTCGGGAACAGTGCGCACGCCGCGGGCTGCCGAGGATGCACGTTTGATGGCTGTGCGCCATGTGGGTGACCCCGACGCTATAATCAACCGGTTGCGGGTGGCCCAGGTCCAGCAGGTTTCTCTTCGTGTGCGCGTCGCTGAAGTTCAGCGATCCGTGTTCAAAGACCTCAACTTAAACGGTGCCATCGGAACCCACCGTGCGTCGCCATCTACCAGTACAGTAAACACCTTCTTTTCGACCATTGGATTGACCAAGGGTGGCGGTCAGGCGGCATCGGGTTTCGGCCGATTGGCTGGTGGTAATGCCGGTTTGGCGCTCGCATCTGGCGGATTTCTTGGCGGCGCGGCTTTACTGTTGGACGCCCTAGAGACGGATGGTTTAATCCGCACCTTGGCCGAGCCAACTCTAACCGCCATGTCTGGTGAAGAAGCACGTTTTTTGGCGGGTGGCGAGTTCCCGGTTCCGACCGGCGTTGATAACAATGGCCGGGTGCGCATCGAATTTAAAGAGTTTGGTGTTTCACTCGCGTTCCGTCCGGTGGTACTGGACGATAACCGTATTAACTTGAACGTTGCCACCGAAGTCAGTGAGATTGATAACGCCAATGCGATTATCCTGTCTGATCTAAGCATCCCGGCATTGAAAACCCGCCGTGCGCGCACCACTGTTGCGCTGCCCAGTGGCGCCGCCTTGGTGATCGGTGGTTTGTTGCAGAACAATTTTGCGAACGTAGTTGATGGTTTCCCGGGATTGAGGAATGTCCCAATCCTCGGCGCACTTTTTCGGAGCGTCGATTTTGAACGTCAGGAAACCGAGTTGGTGATTACGGTAACGCCGTATTTGGTTCAACCGTTTAACGACAGTGAAATTGCCCTACCTACGGACGGCTTGGTGCCGCCCAATGACCTGGAAATGTACTTGCTTGGTAAACTGCATGTTGCATACGGTCGTAAAGGTGGAGAAGCGCCTGAAGGTAAACCCACCGGGCCCATCGGATACATCGTGGAATGACGATTTCAACCAACCTGTCGAATGGCATTTGGGAGCCGATGATGACAACTGCACGCGTAATTATGATGATGGCCGTCACAGGCTTGGTCGTCGGGTGTTCTTCATTTAGCAATAAATCTCGGGGTTCTGATCCCCAGTATTTTGCCACTGGCCAACACCAAATTGCGGTTACCCAAAACGAGCGAAGCTTGCCAATTCATTTCGATGACGGCCAATCTTCGCTGGCGCCTCATGTGTTGGCCCCGGTCGCATCCTTTGTTGATGATTTCATCGATCAAGGGGGCGGGACATTGTACCTCGAAGTTTCAGCGGGTCAGTCCGAAGAACAAATTGCGGGCCAGCTTTCCTATTTGGGTGCCGAACTACGCAAGCGCGGCGTGCGTGCAAAGGAAATGGTCGTTCGACCGGCAGGCGCCGGCAGTGATGCGGACGTTACTTTGGTCTACGGCAAGTACAGTGCCAGTGTGCCGGGCTGTCCGGATTGGTCAGAGCCATTTGTCGACTTTCATAAGAATGTTGCTCATTCAAACTTCGGGTGTTCCTCGCGGAAAAACTTCGTGAAGATGCTGGCCAATCCGCGTGACGCCGTTCAACCCCGTGACTTCAGCAACGGTGACGGCGATCAAGCGTCCCGGGCCATAAGCGGCATGCGCAGTGGCGAACAAGAGCCCATGACGACGTCGTCCAGTGAAGTTGGAGACGAAGAATGACGGGCTCATTTATACCGGTCAACATAACCCCAGCCAGTTCCGGTTTTGCCGGGCCAGGCGTTCGCGACGGAGGCTGACATTAGTAAGTTTTCAGTAAATGCGTTCGTCCTGAGTGACGAAACCCTTGGTACGATTAAGAGCGGCTTGGCGGACAAGCGCATTATGCGCGTGAACCCAACCACCGAATTGCAAACCGGAGGTATTTCTGCCGCCCTTTCATTTCATGGTGACCGGCCAACGCCGACTATTCTGATTGCCGAGGTTGCCGGAAATCGTGAGGAAGTGCTTGCCAGTATGGAGCAGCTGGCGGGTGTCTGTGACCCCGGCACTTCCGTAGTTATCATTGGGTCAGAGAACGACATTACCTTGTACCGAACCTTGGTCTCCCAGGGCGTCAGCGAGTACCTTGTCGCACCGGTGTCGGACGATCAGATATTTGAAGCGGTTTACAGGATTGTTGCGGATCCCGACGCTCGAGAGCCTGCTCGCGTTATTTCGTTCTACGGAGCCCGTGGTGGCGTCGGCAGCAGTACCCTTGCGCAAAACACCGCGTGGACGATTTCCGATAACTTTGATGAAGATGTGATGCTGGTCGATCTGGATCTCCAGTTCGGGACGGCAGGTCTTGACTTCAACTTAGAGCTTCCCCAAACCATTAAGGACGCGATTTCCGACCCTGGGCGCCTAGACAGCCAATTGCTCGAAAAATGCGTCGGTAAGTATGGGGAAAATTTGTCAGTTTTGGCATCGCCCGCGACGCCTGAAATGCCCGGCGATGTATCGGTTGCCGCATTAGACAAATTGCTCGAAGTCGCTGGTTCCATGGCATCAGTATTGGTGTTGGATTTACCTCACGTGTGGTCTGAGGGGGTGGCGCATGTACTTGATCAATCTGACGAGGTCGTGATCGTTGCATCGTTAGATCTGGCTTGTATGCGAAATACTCAGAACGTTATCCGATTAGTCAACCGTGATCGGGTTAAGGAAGCGCCAGTCCATATTGTCGTTAACAAGGCTGGACGTTCTCAACGGACCGAGTTGTCTCGTAAGGATTTCGAAAATGCTGTTGGCGGCAAGGTTGAGTTTTCAATCAACGATGACCCAACTACGTTTGGTGCCGCAGAAAACAGCGGTCAGCCGGCTGCGGAAAGCAAAAGCAAAAACAAGGTCAAAGGAACCTTCGAGGAGCTGGCCACAGAACTGGTTGGACAAAAGCCCGCCGGAAAACCGGGAAATTCCGGCTGGCGCAGTTGGCTGAAAAAGTAGATTTGGGTCACCTGAAATATGTTCGGTAAAAGGGAAAAGCAACCCGATCTAACGCCTCAACAGCCTGAACCGGCAGTCGCCGAAGTTCCGGCCGATAGTGTAGATGTGCCCGAGGTCAAAGTAGAAGTCGAGGAAGCCCCAAAGCCAAAACCCGCGCCAAAACCCACGTCCGCACCGAAAGCCGAAGAAGCACCCGAAACCTCGAAGGCGTCGCCCATAGATGCCGCTGATTTGCACCGCTTCAATGAAGCCAAGACCAGCATCTTTAGTACCTTGGTTGAGTCGATCGATCTTACCGAGCTCGGTAAACTCGATGCCGAAACCATGCGTTCCGAGATCGCTGATATCATTGGCGAGATTATCAGCGTCAAAAACATGGTGCTCAGCGCTAACGAGCAGAAGGCGCTGGTTGACGATATATGTAACGATATTCTGGGGTTGGGCCCGCTCGAGCCTCTTCTCGCCCGGGATGACATCGCGGATATCATGGTGAACACCGCCGACAAGGTGTACATCGAAACTGACGGTAAGGTCGAACTCACAAATATCCGGTTTCGCGATAACGCCCAGTTGATGAACATTTGCACCCGGATCGTCAGTGCGGTTGGTCGCCGGGTTGATGAGGCAAGTCCTATTTGTGATGCGCGTCTTGCCGATGGCTCGCGGGTCAACGTGATCGTGCCGCCATTGGCGATCGATGGACCGATCCTCACCATCCGGAAATTCCGGGAACAGAAGATTACCATCGACACTTTGATCGAATGGGGAAGTGTGTCGGAGGAATGTGCTCAAGTTCTCAGGATCGCTTCTGCGTGCCAGCTGAACATTCTTATTTCCGGCGGCACCGGCAGTGGTAAGACCACGTTGCTGAACGCTCTCAGCCAACAGATCGGCATGGGCGAGCGTGTTGTCACAATCGAAGATGCTGCCGAACTGCAACTACAGCAGCCCCACGTGGTCCGGTTGGAGACACGGCCCCCTAACCTTGAAGGTGTCGGCGAGGTCAACCAGAGGGATCTGGTCAAAAACGCCCTGCGTATGCGCCCGGATCGGATCATATTGGGCGAAATTCGCGGTGCCGAGGCAATCGACATGCTTCAGGCGATGAATACCGGTCACGACGGTTCCATGGGGACGATCCACGCCAATAACCCGCGCGAAGCCGTAACCCGCATGGAAAACATGATTGCCATGGGCGGCTTCAATTTGCCGGTCAAGAACATGCGCACACAGATTTCATCGGCCATTAACATGATCGTTCAAGCCAGCCGATTGCGCGATGGTTCTCGGCGCGTTGTGAATGTGTCCGAAGTTGTCGGCATGGAAGGCGACGTTCTTACCATGCAAGAACTATTCACCTACGAGTATGACGGCGAAGACGAGAACGGTAAAATTATTGGACACCACCAATCTTCCAACTTGCGTCCTGCATTTCTAGATCGCGCGGCTTATTTCAAGAAGGACAAAGAGCTCATGGAAGCAATGGGGTAATCAAACATGGCTGAATTTTTCGATCAAAATATGATTGCCGCCATATCCCTTGTCGTGGGCGCAACGTTCGCGATTATGGCTGTTGTTGTCGGATTAGTTCTTACGCGGGCTCATGCCAAGTCACTTATGGGCAAGCGAATAGCCATGGCGACAGGCGGTGGTATTTCATTTGACAACAGCGGTCGCGATAAGAAGAAAGCTGCACAAAAGCGCTTGCTGGTTCAAAGCAAGATCAACGAGATCGAAGCAGCGGCCAAGAAAAAGAAAGTTGACCGGCCGGATATTGGCCGTCGCCTGGAAATGGCGGGCATGAGCATGTCTGCGAAAACCTTTCATCTGATTTCCTTAGCATTGGCATTGTCCGCGTTCGGCGGGGTGATCTTGGCTGGGTTCGGCATAATATCCGGACTGTTAGCAACAGTTACTGTTGGGTTTGGCCTACCCCGATTGTATCTCTCGAGAAAAATCAAACGCCGCATGAAGACCTTTATCGATGCCTTCCCAGACGCGGTTGACGTTATTGTGCGTGGTATTCAATCCGGGCTTCCTTTAGGCGAATGTATGATCGTTGTGGGCAACGAAGCACGTCCGCCTGTTAGCGAAGAATTCAAAGAAATCATGGAGGGCATGCGACTTGGTCTGTCTCTCAGCGAAGCCATGGAGCGCGCAGTAAAGCGGATTACCGTTGCCGAATTCAGATTCTTTTCAATTGTCTTGACCATTCAATCCGAAACCGGCGGCAATCTTGCCGAAACACTTCAGAATTTGTCCGACGTTTTGCGGTCACGGAAGAAGATGAAAGCCAAAGTCATTGCGATGGCATCCGAGGCCCGCACAACCGCCATGGTTATCGGTTGCCTCCCGTTCCTCATGGGGACGCTCTTGTTTGTGACCAGCCCCGATTACATTACCGTGCTGTTCACCGATGCGCTGGGCCAGATCATGATCGGCGCCGGAATTGCTTCCATGACGATCGGGACATTGGTCATGGCTAAGATGGTGGATTTCAAGATATGAGCCCGCAGGAAATTGTCGCTGCAGCGACAGACTTAGAGACATTGATCGTCGTGCTGGGCGCGATCGGGACATTCCTGACCGTCATAGCTATTGTGTTGCCTTTCACCCAGCGCGATTTGCTGGCACCACGGCTGAAAGTTGTAGCGGCGCGCCGGGAAGAATTGCGCAAAGCAGCTCTTGAAGGCGAGCCAAAAATGGCTCCCAGGCTGTCTAAAAAGAAAAAGCACATCACCCTAATGGGGTCGGTTCTTGATCGCCTTAATCTGCGCAAGCAGTTGGACAGTAGCGATATTAGGCTGTCTCTCACCCGGGCTGGCCTGCGCGGTCAGGGCCCGGTGGTTATGTTCATTTTTGCTCGTTTGTTCATGCCGTTAGTGCTCGCGGTTGCGGCGTTTATGGTGTTGATGTCTTTGGCTTCAATGCAGTTGCCGGGCAGCGTACGCCTGATGATTATTTTGGTAGCCGCCGGGTTCGGATTTTACCTACCGAATATATTGATCAAAAATTTGACCGATAAACGTCAACAGGCGATCAATGAAGTGTTCCCGGATGCCTTGGACTTGATGGTGATATGTGTCGAGGCGGGCTTGTCGCTTGAGGCGGCATTTACCCGGGTCGCATCCGATATCGGTCAACAGGCACCGGATCTAGCGGAAGAGCTGGGTTTGACCACGGCGGAGCTCAGCTTTCTAGGAGATCGTCGCAAGGCGATCGAGAATTTTGCCAAACGAGTGGATACGGCGGGCGTTCGCTCGATGTCGGTGTCCCTCATTCAGTCGGAAAAGTACGGGACACCCTTAGCTGTCAGCTTGCGGGTGCTGGCCCAGGAAAACCGTGACAGCCGCCTGATGGCAGCGGAAAAGAAGGCGGGTGCGTTACCAGCCTTATTGACCGGGCCGATGATCATCTTTTTCTTGCCAACGGTATTTATTGTGCTGCTGGGTCCGGCAATTATCCAGATTATGCAGACATTCTGAGCACGCTCGGGACCAGTCAACCAGTGGCGGTCGCTATTTACTGCCGCCGTATGGCGCCATTCCCTTCCCGGATGGCTTGATAATATTCCAAGTTTTTCTGCACATCATTGTCGGAAAGGTCAAAGCGTCCTAAAGACTTGGCCGCTTTCTCGTCGCCATTAAGTGCGTGCAGCATAGCCAAATTTTGCCGCAATATGGAAGTGGCGCCCGGATGAGATACTGCCCCTTCAAGCAACTCTATGGCTGCTTTCAATTTGCCGGACAAAGATAATGAGAGCGCCTTATTGTTGAGGATCATTGGATTTTCTGGCGATATCTGAAGGGCGGTTGCATAGGCTTCTTGAGCACCTTCGTAGTTTTCCAGCCGGTCCTGGGCGGCGCCCAATGCCGAATAGGTTTGCCAAGATCCGTCACCCAGGCTAATCGCCCGCGTGAAACTGCCAACGGCCCGGTCCGGAAAACCATCAGCCAATTGGGCTTTGCCGTATTCGGCCCTAATCTTCGGTCCGTCCACCCCACGCTCGACAATCATATCCATAAACAAGCGCGCCTTTGCGCCTTCGCTGCCATAGCGCAGGTTACGCGACAGGCCGACGATGGTATTCAGATTGTTCTGATCTTTCTCGTAGAGCTTACGGAAATAGTCGACAGCCAAGGCATAGTCACCTATTTGCTCCGAAACCCGGGCGGCCGTTGTTAACGAGCGTTCTGACTTGTCGGCATTACTTACTTGTCTGCCCTCCAGTGTCGACGACCGATTGGGATTGCCGCCACAATTGGCTGTCAGCAGGCCAACGACTACGATACTGAGAATTTTTTGAGGTGCCTTCATGGTTTCTGACTCTGAACCCGTACACTTACAAAATCGTTACCGCGATCCCAATCAACTTTTCTTTTGTGCCAATGCGTTCAACTGGGCCTGCATATTTTCGAGCTGATCCTTAAGGAGCGAGATTTCGGAATCTTGCACCTGGGGTTGGGGGGCGCTCTTTTCTGCGTCGGCCGCGGTGGCCGCCGGTGTTGAAGTTTGCGGACCTGCGTCCGCACCTTCTTCGTACGGCGAAAACATGCGCATGGCCTGCTCAAACATGGACAAGTTTTGCTTGGTTATTGTTTCAAACTGCTTGAGCGTGTTTGCCGGATCGAACGCCGAAGTGAAATGATCCCTAATTTGTTCCTGGTTGCTGGCAAATGACTCCATACTCATTTCCAGATATCGGGGCACCACAGTTTCCAGTCGATCACCATAATAGCCAATCAATTGCCGCAAAAAGCTAATTGGTAACAGGTTCGCGCCTTTGCTTTCTTCTTCAAAGATTATCTGAGTAAGAACGGAGCGCGTAATATCCTCGCCGGATTTGGCGTCGTGAACTATGAAGTCGATGCCCTCTTTCACCATTTGACTCAGTACGTCCAACGTAACGTAACTGCTGGTCTGGGTGTTATACAGCCGCCGGTTGGCATATTTTTTTATTATCACCGGCGCGTCGGGTGAGCGGGATGTGTCGGACACTTTTCTACTCGTGCTAAGTCAATATTGCGATTCAGGTTCAATTGTCTCTCATTTTGGCCTGCTTTTGCTGCATTGCGCAAGTCGTCTGTTGCAGCGCGCAATCAGAATGCCGCAACGCGGCCTTTGGCTAGCACGCTTGGCTTTGCGCGCCTATACTTACCCGATGACCGATCAATCAGATAAGGGCGACTGGGCGCGCCGGTATCTTGATCTGTGGGAACGGAATTTGGTGGCCATCACCGACCGCCCACAGGCCGCGATGGGGCCTTTGCCTGCCTGGCCTGCCGGTACAGTTGCCGATCGAACCGGAATCGCCGGCGAGGACGAGGATGAGGGTGGCCCGGAGTCTTCTGGCTAATGCCCCAGTCCATGCCCGAACAAGTCCCCTCATTGGCAAATTTTCGGCGGTTGAAGCCGCGGCCGCTGGCATTGCACTTTGCGACCGCCGTTAACACATGGTGCGGCGGGTTGGCCGCATTGCCGTCGGTACTTGACGGCCGCTTTCCTTGGCACCCGGACGTAGAAGCTGAGGCGTTCCGGCAATCCAATAATTTGGATGAGAGAAATGCCAGTGACGAAGCTGAATGTTATCGCGCGGTGGCGGAAGAAGCTCTTACCCGTTTGCGCGAAATGACCGAGGGCATATTGGCCTATCAAAATCATCCTTACCGCAGGGACCTCTCCGATCCTCCGACCGCGTGGCAGGAGGGGACAACGCGGCTTTTGGATTATGGTCCTGTCCCCGGGGCCGAGGACCCGCGCTTACCTACGGTCTTGTTTGTTCCGTCACTGGTCAATCGGGCTTACATTCTGGACCTTTCCGAACGGCGCAGTCTGGTCCGGTATTTTGCTGCCAAGGGATATCGGCCGTTGTTAGTCGATTGGGATGCTCCGGGCTCGGAAGAGCGCACGTTTACCCTGACCGACTATATTGACGGTCGGCTTAATCGAATGCTGGACCGGGCACTTGAACTGGCCGGAGGGCCGGTTGGTTTGGCCGGGTATTGCATGGGCGGCGATTTGATCTTGCCTGTTGTTCAAAGGCGGCCCGCAGATATCACTGCTGCCGTATTTTTGGCCGCGCCCTGGGACTTCCATCAGGACCCTGGACTGCCCGAGCAACTGCTTCCCCTGGCTGCCAGCATGCTTAATCCGGTGATCGATGCGACCGGTGAATTGCCAATCGATTGCCTTCAGACATTTTTTGCCAGTCTTAACCCGAACCTTGCTGGGACCAAGTTTCGCCACTTTCGAAACATGGATCAGGACAGCGTTCAGGCCCGAGATTTCGTTGCGCTGGAAGATTGGTTGAACGACGGAGTTGCGGTCGCGGGACCGGTGGCAAAGGAATGCCTGTCCGAATGGTATGATCTGAACGCGACGGCGCGCGGTATGTGGCGTGTCGGCGGCCGCATTGTTGATCCCGGCCAAATATCGGTGCCCGCGCTGGTTGCCACGCCTAAGTCAGATCGACTGGTTAGACCAGCCTCGGCCCGTGCCTTGGGTGCGGCCATTCCGGGCGCTGATATGATCGAACCGCCGTCAGGTCATATCGGCATGGTGGTCGGCAATCGTGCTCCCCAAGGGTTGTGGGAGCCGCTCGAGCAGTGGTTGGCCAACCGGCTGGCGTAATTAAGCAACAATCATTCCCGTCCGTTTACATGCGGGCCGGAAAATGCCTTTACCTATGAAGAACCTTGATGCATATCTTCGGCTGATCTCAAAGTAATGCAGTTAATAGTCGGGCGTCGGAGTGTCCGAGTACCGGCTGGATGAAAACTCAGCCTTTTCCCTCGAAATGGGGCAAGGGAAAGGCACATTTTTTTAATAAGGAGGGTGATGTGAGCAGAGTTGCCATCGTAACCGGGGGAACCCGGGGTATCGGCAAGGCGATCTCAGTGATGCTTAAAGAAAATGGCTATCTGGTCGCTGCGATTTACGGCCACAACGACCAGGCGGCCGAAGAGTTCAGTTCTGAAACCGGAATTTCCGTGTTTAAGATCGATGTCTCAGATTTTGACGATTGCGAAAAAGGCATTGCCAAAATCGAACAGTCGCTCGGCCACGTGGACGTGCTGGTGAATAACGCAGGCATTACACGTGACGGCACCATTCAACGCATGTCCCACCAAAATTGGCAAGAAGTGGTCGACACCAATTTGGGGTCCTGCTTCAACATGTGCCATGCGGTCATCGAGGGTATGCGCGATCGCCGGTTTGGCCGGATCGTCAATATTGGCTCGATCAATGGTCAGGCGGGTCAGTATGGTCAGGTCAACTATGCTGCCGCCAAATCCGGCATCCATGGCTTTACCAAGGCTCTGTCACAGGAAGGCGCATCGCGCGGCATTACCGTCAATGCAATTGCGCCTGGTTACGTGGATACGGACATGGTTGCGGCCGTGCCGCCGAATGTATTGGAAAAGATCGTTGCCAAAATTCCGGTTGGCCGTTTGGGTCAACCTGAGGAAATCGCGCGCGGCGTTTTATTCTTAGTGGCTGACGACGCAGGATTTGTCACCGGTTCGACAATGTCGATCAACGGCGGACAACATATGTACTGACGGGGAATTTTTCCTCTTGGGCGGAGATGCGGACCTAAAAATTATCCTTGAGGCGCCGGGTCTCTGCCAGTACATCCACAACACCCGCATCAATTAGGCCAATGGTTCGCTTCAGGGCCTCGCTGTCCGGGCGCATAAAGGGATTGGTCGCACGTTCTTCTCCGATGGTGGAGGGAACTGTAGGCACTCCCTGTGCTCGCAGATTGTCGATTCGCGCCGCCCGGCTCATGAGCATTTGATTGTCAGGCTCGACGGTGATCGCGAAGCGGGCGTTAGATTGCGTATATTCATGGGCGCAATAAACTCGGGTCTCGTCGGGCAACGCCAGAAATTTTTGAAGAGATTCCCACATTTGTGCAGGCGATCCCTCGAATAGGCGTCCGCATCCCAGGGCGAAAAGCGTGTCGCCACAGAATAAAGCTTGGGCATCTTCGAACCAGAAGGCGATGTGACCTCTCGTATGGCCCGGGACATCGAATATCTTGGCTTTCTGACTGCCAAGCTCAAAGGTATCGCCGTCCCCAACTTCTATGTCGATCCCGGGGATTCGCTCGGCGTCGGCTTTGGCGCCGACAATCGTGCAGCCGGTTGCGGCTTTTAGCTCCAAATTGCCGCCTGTGTGATCCCCATGGTGATGGGTATTCAATACATGGCTGAGGGTCCAACCTTTTTCTTTCAATGCGGCGAGCACGGGGTCGGTCACAGCAGGATCGACCACGCCGGTTTGGCCCGTGGCTTTGTCGTGCAACAAATAGACATAGTTGTCGGACATGACCGGGATCTGATGAATTTCCATTTCCGACATAGGGTTTCCAGGCTCCAAATTTGTAAACGATCAGATGATGCGACGGCCCAGGGAAGGTATCACAGGCGTTGCCTGAATGCCTACTGACCACGAAATCGTGATACCATTCCCTGGTTATGTATCCTGACGTAATCGACCTAAACGATTTTTATGACAGCGAACTGGGCCGTACCACTTGTCAGTTGGTAACCCGGCACATGTCGAAAATATGGCCGGATGTCAAAGGCATGCGGCTTATGGGTGTGGGCTTTGCGGCGCCCTATCTAGAGCCTTTTCGTGGCCAGGCGGAACAGGTTATCGCAGTGATGCCTGCGGCCCAGGGCGTGATCCGTTGGCCCCGGCACGGGCCGGCTCTTGCGACCTTGGCCGACGAGCACGAATTGCCTTTGGCGGACGAGTCAATCGATCGTGTCATTCTTATTCATACGTTAGAGAATACCGACCACGCGGGTGCGCTACTGCGCGAAGCATGGCGTGTTATGACCGCAGGTGGCAGATTGCTGATCGTCGTGCCAAATCGCAGGGGCCTGTGGTCACGGTCGGAAGGAACCCCTTTCGGTCACGGCCGACCCTTTACCGGCAGACAGATTAATCGACTGCTTCAAGGCAGCATGTTTTCGCCGCTTCGCAAACGGGCAGCCTTGTTTATGCCGCCCAGCCAACGCAATTTTCTGCTTCGGTTTGCGGTCCCGTTTGAGCGGATCGGCGGAAGATGGTGGCGTAATTTTGGAGGCGTCAGATTGGTCGAAGCATCGAAGCAGATTTATGGATTGAATACGACCCCTACAGCAAAGCGGTCCAGACGCCGAACTGTTGTGCCTGCGCCGGCTGCAAATCGAGTTAACTGGTCTGAATCTAACAGCGGCAAAGGCATTTAGTCGGCACGGAATGAATAAATAGGAAGGACAATTACATGTCAGCAGATGAAGCCAAACAAGTGGTCACTGATTTCTACCGATTGCTCAGCGAAGGGGATGCTGAAGGGGCAGTTGCACTGCTTTCCGATGATATCGTCTGGGTATGCGAGGGGACGACACCGGTATCCGGGCGCTATACCGGTCTCAAATCGGTGCTCGAGGATTTCTTTGGCCCGGTAAACGAACACCGGGAGGAAGGCATCTCGTTCAATATCCTGGACATGTTTGGCGAGGGCGATTCCGTCGTGGCATTGGTCGAAGGTTTCATGACCGGCAAATACGGGCGCTACGATAATTTGTATTGTCAGATTTACCGGGTGCGGGACGGCAAGATATACGAGAGCCTCGAGTATCTGGACACTGCCCTCGTCGAGACCGCGCTGTTTGGCAAAAAGATAGAAGCCGCCTGAGATTTGTGGCCGTTGTAAGGTGGTTGCGCCGAGCCGATTAAATACCGTTTCCCAACACAAAGACACCTTGCTCGGACAACAAATTAGCGAGGAAACCGGAGCCTTGAAATGGAGTAGGTCGGCCGTTGTGATCGACTGTGATTGACTGCTCGATCGCGATTCCCAAATCGTCGCACAACAAGACGAAATCCTTGACCGTGCACATGTGAATGTTCGGCGTTTCGTACCAGGCCTGGTTTAAAGTTTCGGTGATCGGCATTCTGCCGTGGGTTAGTAAGTCCCATCGAACCCGCCAATAGCCAAAATTAGGGAACGATACAATCCCGCGCGTGCCGATCCTTAGCATTTCGCTCATTACTTTGTGCGGTTGATGGACCGCCTGCAAGGTTTGACTGAGAATTACGTAATCAAAGGCGCCGGACGGATAATCCGACAGGTCGGTATCGGCATTCCCTTGAATAACCGCGAGGCCTCGCGCAACGCAGGCGTTGACGCCGGATTGGCTCAGCTCGATGCCCCGGCCATCCACGTCTTTATGTGTGGCCAAATAGTTTAGCAGCGCACCGTCGCCGCAACCCACATCAAGGACACGCGTCCCAGCATTGATTTTGTCGGCGATCAGCCGAAGATCAACGCGTAAACCGGGGGCAGTGCGTTTCGCATCGTCGTTTGTTAGGTGCCCCCCGGATTGAGTCTGACTGCTCACGATTGCGCCCCTTCGATCCCTTGATCTTTCGCCGCTGCGCCCAGAAAACCGCGCAGAGTGTCGAAAAACTCAGGCTCATCTAAAAGAAAGGCATCATGTCCTTTGTCGGTATCAATCTCGACAAAGCTTACTTTGGCGGTGAACGCGTTGAGGGCGTGGACTACATCACGGCTTTCCGAGGTCGGAAATAGCCAATCGCTAGTGAAGGAAACCACGCAGAAACGGGTTTCGGTACCTTCAAAGGCGGAGGCCAACGAGCCATCGAAATCCACTGCCAGATCGAAGTAATCCATGGCCCGGGTGATGTAGAGGTATGAGTTCGCGTCGAACCGGTCGACAAAGGTAATACCCTGGTGACGCAAATAGCTTTCCACTTGAAAATCGGCTTCAAAGCCGTAAGTGACCGCTTCCCGGTCTTGAAGGCTGCGGCCAAATTTGCGGTGAAGGGCTTGCTCAGACAGATAGGTGACGTGCGCAGCCATGCGGGCAACCGCGAGGCCCGCGCGCGGATTGTTTCCGGTGTTGAGGTAAGAGCCACCTTCCCAATTTGGATCAGCCATAATTGCTTGCCGGCCCACTTCGTGAAACGCGATGTTTTGGGCGCTGTGACGGGCGGCGCCGGCGATAGGGATCGCTGAAACTACCCGCTTGGGATAGCTGGCGGCCCACTCCAGAACCTGCATGCCACCCATGGATCCGCCGGTGACACACAGTACTTTCTCGATGCCCAAATGATCCAGTAATCGCGCTTGGGCGCGTACCATGTCGCCTATCGTGATCACGGGGAACTCAAGGCCGTAGGGCTTTCCGGTTTTTGGGTCGCTTTCTTTCGGCCCGGTGGTGCCCATGCAGCCGCCCAGCACGTTCGCGCATAGGACGAAATAGCGGTCTGTGTCGATTGGCAGTCCGGGGCCAACCATCATCGGCCACCAGCCCGGTTTGCCAGTTGTCGGGTGAATACCGGCGACATACTGGTCACCGGTCAGGGCATGGCATACCAGGACAACATTGGACCGCTCCTCATTTAAGGTACCAAAGGTCGCATAGGCCACCGTGTAGGGGCTCAGCTCCACACCGCAATCCAGAGGCAGGGGTTGGTCCGGTCCAAATGTGACTTTCCCCTCTTGTGCATTCAAAGAATCAGAGGCCCCGGCATCGGTGTCTCTGCTTTTCTGTGCGTTTTGATCTGTGGCGTTGGTGTCAGTCATGGCCGATTGATTATTACTCGGATCAAGGGCGCCGATTACGTATTTGGCGACCATACTCTATGTTTGGGTCCGAATGGTTAAGTTGGCGACCCGGATTGTGTCAATGTTTTCTTTGCTTTTGAGCGGGTGCCAGATTACATAATAACCTGTTTTTCCAAGTAAATCGTGACTTCCGATGCCCCGAAAATCGACCAGCCTCGAAGCGATTCGTCGCCAAATTGACCAGATCGATGACGATGTTCATCGACTTCTGGTCAAACGTGCCCAATTGGTGGGCCGGGTGGCGGCGGCAAAGGCGCGCGACGGTGGGGGGCCGGCCCTGCGGCCCGAGCGCGAAGCTCAGGTTCTGCGACGCTTGCTGAAACGCAATCAAGGCAATCTCCCGCCCGTGGTCGTTGCCCGCATATGGCGCGAGCTGTTTCCGGCCATGGTTCGGCTTCAAGGGCCACTTGAAGTAATTGTCTGCGGCGTTCCTGACACCACTTCCCACTGGGATTTAGCGCGCTCTCATTTTGGCTCGGCCACCCCGATGACCGTCGCCGGCACGTCCCAACGAGCCCTGGCGTCCTTAAAGCGGATTAATCGAACCGGTGGTGGTGCGATTGCCGTATTGCCTCTGCCCAGCGGTCGCGGGGAAGGTCGATGGTGGTCAAAACTTATGTCGGGCGCCGTGAATGCGCCCCGTGTTATTGGTAAACTGCCTTTTGTCAGCGAAAGCGGCAACTCAACTGCTGACACCGAAGCGATGGTGGTGGGCAGCGTTGAGTGGCGTCCCAGCGGCGATGATCAAACACTGATCGCATTGGAGACACGCCCTCGCAATTCCGCTCGGAAAGTGCTTGCTTGGTTGAAGGCTGCCAATCTTTCGGGGCGGGCCATTGCCACCTGTTTGCGCGAAGGTACGTCTGGTCGCCGCTTGCACTTGATCCAGATTTCAGAGTATGTGGACACACAAGACATTCGGTTCAAGGAACTTCGGGACCTGGCAGAGGGCGCCGTAACCAAGGCAATTGTCATCGGCGGATATCCGACCTGCTATCAGGTTGAAGTTTCGTCCAAATCTAGTAAGCGGTCCCGCCGTTAACCCGTAGGGTTTTCGGCAGGAGGAACAAGAAGGTGATGCAGTGACTTCCTTAACACCTCGGCCCGGAGTAATGGACATCGCACCCTATGTGGGTGGCCGGTCGGGTGTCGAGGACGATAGCCCCGTGATCAAATTGTCGTCGAACGAGTCTCCGCTGGGCCCCAGTCCCCGGGCTGTGGCTGCCGTCGAGGGCATTGCGGGACAGATAAATAGGTATCCGGACGGAGGATCAGAAGATCTGCGCGCTGCATTAGGGGCACATTACGGGCTCGACCCGGCGCGCCTCGTGTGCGCCAATGGTTCCGACGAGATTTTTCAGCTGGTGTGCCGCGGGTACGTTGGCGAGGGCGATGAAGTACTCTACAGCGAGTACGGGTTCGTGATGTACCCGATTGTTGCCAAGGCCGCGGGTGCGACTCCAGTGACAGCGCCTGAAACTCAATATACCGCCAGTGTCGATGCTCTGTTGGAACGGGTGACTGCGCGCACGAAAGTGGTTTTTTTAGCAAACCCCAATAACCCGACCGGCACCTATCTGCCCGAAGCCGAAGTAACACGGTTGCGTGCCGGGCTGCCAGACGGTGTGCTCCTGGTTATCGACTCTGCCTATGCGGAGTACGTGATGCAGAACGATTACGAACCGGGCGTGCGGCTGGTTGACAGCGGCGATAACGTCATGATGACCCGGACCTTTTCAAAGATATATGGGCTCGCCGGGTTGCGGCTGGGGTGGGCCTATTGTTCCGAGTCAGTAGCCGACGTGCTTAATCGGGTTCGCGGCCCTTTCAATGTGACCCTGCCGGCTCAGTTGGCGGGGATCGAAGCATTGCATGATGTTGCCTTTATGGACAAAGCCCGCAACCACAATGAACAATGGCGCGAGTGGCTGAAAGATCAGCTCGTCGTGCTCGGTCTTGAGGTTGTGCCTAGCGTTGCTAATTTCATATTGGTGCGGTTTGGCGGTGCCAACGGGAAAGACGCCAAAAGCGCTGATGCTTATCTTACCTCGGCAGGCATTCTGGTGCGGGCCATGGCGGCTTATGGGTTGCCTGACTGCTTGCGCATAACCATCGGGCTCGAGGAAGACAATTTGGCAGTTGCTCAGGCGCTGACGACTTTCCTGTCCGACTGATGTTCAATTTAATGATTGCGTTGTCATGACACACAGCAAACCTGACGCCCCATTTTTCGAACGTATTGCCCTGGTAGGAATAGGCTTGATCGGGTCTTCGATCTCGCTAGCCGCGCGCCGCGCCGGTTTGGTGGGCGAGGTAATTGGCTGCGCTCGCAGTGCGGCGACCCGCGACCGCGCCCTCGAACTTGGATTGGTCGATCACGTCTTTGCCGACCCGCGTGAAGCCGTGGAAGGCGCGGATCTCATCGTTTTGTGCTCGCCCGTGGGCACCTTTAGCGGCATTGCTGAGGCGATCTCAACGGCAATATCGCCCGGCTGTATTGTGACCGACGTTGGCTCGGTAAAGGGTGCGGTGGTGCGGGATGTGGGGCCTCACGTACCTGATAATGCTCATTTTGTACCCTGTCACCCGGTCGCTGGCACTGAATACTCAGGTCCTGACGCGGGCTTTGCCGAACTTTTCGATAATCGTTGGTGCATTTTAACTCCACCCGCGGGAGCGGACCCAGCGGCGGTCGAGAAACTGGATAGGTTCTGGCAACTATGCGGTGCTAAAACCGAAACTATGGATGCCAACCATCACGATTTGGTACTGGCGATCACCAGCCATGTTCCTCACCTGATCGCTTACAATATTGTTGGCACGGCCGAGGACTTGGAAACCGTCACTCAGTCGGAAGTGATTAAATACAGCGCAGGTGGTTTCCGGGATTTTACCCGTATCGCGGCTTCAGATCCGGTCATGTGGCGGGATATTTTCCTCAATAACAAAGAGGCTGTGCTTGAAATGTTGGGCCGGTTTAACGAGGACCTCTCGGCGTTGCAACGCGCGATCCGCTGGTCGGACGGGGATGCGTTGGAAAGTTTGTTCTCCCGCACCCGAACCATACGGCAGGGAATTATCGACGCCGGACAGGAAACCCCCGAAGCCGATTTCGGCCGGGGCCCGGAGCAACACAGCAGCGGTGACGAAAGCTAGCTTCCGGCCGGATCACCACAAAGGCTGCACTTTCATCAGCTTTACAGGGCCCAGGTAAAGGCGGCCGCCTTGCATGTCGATATTGATCGGCATTAAGCGGTCATCTCCGTCGTCATCGTTGGAGCTTGTGCGCAGAAGTTCGAGCGCCGTTTTGGTTGCCACTGCTTTTCGAGTGCTCAGCACGCCTGTGGTTTCCAGGCTGTCGACAATCGCTTCATGACCCCGCGATCGCGCGTGGATCGATCCTTGAGGGCGCCTCTTGCCATCGAGTGATAATTCGCCGGTACCACGTATCTCAATCGGCGACCACTTAACTGAAAGATCGGATAATTTCAGCAACCAATCTTGGGCGATCATATCCGATGTGGAAGCCGATATCGCTCCGCGGTTTACCAATGTTCCTGACCCGTGCATTTGGGAAATTTCCGGCGCTAGGTGAACAAAAGTACGGCGTAAGCCTTCTGGTACCGCGAGTTCATCTGTTGACAGCGAAACGCGAAAATAGTCGCGCTCCAAGCCTCTGCTGATCTGGCGTTCCAGGTGAAATTGCGCCCTTTGGGCAGAAAACACCGCGCCTGTTGACGGTGCATTGACGTTCAGGCCGGTGACGTCGGTCGACAATCGTTGGGGCAGGTCGTCGACGAAGGTAAGACTCATCAATGCGCTGTCGGCGGAACCTACATAGTCCACCCCGTTCCAGGTAACCGTTGCACCAGCGCCAAAATCAAATATTGCGTGGCTAAGGTTCCAGGGCTGCGCGTAGCCGACCAAGTCGTCCAGTTTTATCACCCAGTTGCGGCTTTTACCGCCTTGTCTCGGTCCGTCTGAAAGTGGGGCAACCTCGGCCGCCCCAAAGGCGACCACAATTCGATAGGGATAACCGCTGATTTGAGGCTCGCTTAAGTTAACCGCATAGCCTTCTGCGCGGGCAGCTTCCTGGAATGCAGGGACGCCGTCGCGTACTTGGTCGGCAGCATAATGCCAATACCAAGTGTACCCACCGGCCGCAGTAGAAATTGCACCGACCAAAGCTAAAAAGCGCTTCGCTATTCCGATTTTCATTAGCCCAGTGTTACAAGGCTGCGCCCCGGCTAGGCAAGTGCCAAGTAATAGTTAGGCCAATGTTTCGGTGTGTCCGGCCGAGGGTTCGCGCAATGCGTATCTTGATTTCAAGCTGGCAATAAAAGCGTCTGCCGGCATGGGACGGCTTATGTAATAGCCCTGGATCATGTTGCAACCTTCGGCCCTTAGGAATTCGAGTTGCTCGGCTGTTTCAACACCCTCGCCGATGACTTTGAGGCCCAGCCCTTGGGCCATGGCGATAATCGCTCGGGTCAGCGCGGCATCTTCAGGATCATTTGTTACGTCCTGAATAAATGCGCGATCAATCTTCAGGACGTCAAACGGAAAACGCTTCAAGTAGCTGAGCGACGAATAACCTGTGCCGAAATCATCGATCGACAGCCGTACCCCAAGCTCACTCAGCTCCTTCATAATGATATCGGTCTCAGGATCATCGGATAACAACAATCCCTCGGTAATTTCCAATTCCAGTAAGTTCGCCGACAAATCGACTTCCGCCAAAATTTCCTTGGTCAGATTGACAAGATTGCCTTCCTTAAACTGGCGGGCAGATACGTTAACGGCAATGCGTAGAGGTTTTGGAGAAAGTTTCTGCCACGACTTCGCGTGCTGGCATGCCGTGCGCAAGACCCACTCGCCCATGGGCACTATAAGACCGGTTTCCTCTGCAACTTCAATCGCTTGCGGTAGGTTCACCCCGTTCAACTCCGGTGTATCCCACCGGAGCAGAGCCTCGGCACCAACCAATTCGCCGTTGTCGGCCCGCACCAAGGGCTGGAAGTTGAGCTTCATTTGCTCGTTCTCCATGGCCCTCCGCAATTTGGTCTCCAACTCCAACCGTTGAATGGCTTCCGCATTCATTTCCGGCGTGAAGAACATGTAGGTGTTGCGGCCCTTCTCCTTGGCCTGGTACATGGCGGCATCAGCATTGCGCAACAGAACGTGCGGATTGGTGCCGTCGTCCGGATAGACGGTCATGCCAATTGTTGCGGATACAAATACTTCGTGGCCATCAAGTTTGAACGCGCTTGTGCAGGCATTCAGAATTTCAGTTGCGAGAACTTCCACACGAGCGGTGTTGTCCAAGCTGAGGATGATCAGAAATTCGTCACCGCCCAACCTGGCAACAGTGTCACTTTCATGGACGCACGACAAAAAGCGTTGGGCAACTTCCTGTAGCAATTGATCGCCGGCGGCGTGCCCCAAGGTGTCGTTCACGTTCTTAAACCGGTCCAGATCGATATACATAATCGCGACCATGCGTTCCTGTTCGTGGGCACTGACCAATGCTTGCGATAGCCGGTCCATGGCGAGCACCCGATTGGGCAAGCCGGTAACATCATCGAAATTTGCTTGGCGCAGTAGCCGGTCTTCGTATTCTTTGCGGACCGTGATGTCCTCTTTGGTTACCAGGAAGTGGGTAATGGTGCCGTCTGCACTTTTGATCGGGGAAAACGACGCATACTCCCAGAACAACTCGCCATTTTTTCTCTTGTTGTGCAGTTCACCATGCCATTCGTTGCCGGACGTGATGGTATGCCATAGGTTTCCGTAATGGTCGCCGGTCGGATATCCCGATTCCAGAAATAGTGGATTTTTTCCGACGACTTCCTCAGGCGAGTAGCCAGTGGTTTCAACGAACTTAGGATTGACGTATTCCAGTCGCCCACTCCTGTCAGTAATCATGACCGAGGCCGGACTTTGTTCGACCGCCCTGTTCAGTTTGAGCAAGGTTTCTTCTGCCTGCTTGCGATCGGTCACGTCCTGAACCGTGCAAATCACGCTGACGGGCTCGTCATCTTCGTTTCGTAAAACTTCCGCACGCTCTTGGACCACGCGCTCCTCGCCATCGGGCAGCACGATGCGGTGGTCGAAATTGTACGACTTTCCTTGCTTTACGGCGCGCTCCACCGCTTCAAATGTGACGGCTTTGTCTTCCGGGTGAACGGCTTCGAACAGGGCTTCGATGGTGGGCTGGAACGATTGGGGGTCATGGCCCAAGATCCGGTACATCTCGTCCGACCACCATATTTCGCTGGTCCCAATGTCAAACTGCCAATTACCCAAATTGGCAATACTTTGTGCCGCAGACAAGCGCTGGCCACTCTCCTGAAGGGCATCTTCCGCCCGTCGACGCATGCGCCTGGATTCGGCGTCAGCCAGTTCGCGCCCGACAGCGGGTGCCAAACGAGCCATATCGTCCTTACGGGCAAAATCATTCGCGCCGGCGCGCATCAACGTGACGGCTTCTTCGGTGTTGATCACTCCGGACACAACGATAAACGGAAGATCAACCCCCGCGTCACCCATCACGGCTAAGGCATCTGGCGCGCTAAAGCGCGGCAAGTGATAGTCCGACAGTACAATGTCCCACTCGCGATTGAGCAACGCGGCACGCATTTCTTCTGCAGTCTCGACGCGTTCGATGTCCAGGTCGTAACCTGACCGACGAAGCTCGATCCCGAGAAGTTCGGCATCATCCAGCGAGTCCTCTACAAGGAGGACACGTAATGGGACACTCATAAAAGCAACCTACTTATTTCGGCGGATTTTTATTTGTGTTCAGCCAGTACAAGCCTAATTGTCTGACTGTTTCCATGAAAACATCGAAGCCTACCGGCTTGCGGATATAGCTATTCACACCCAGATCGTAACCGTTGATGACATCAGTATCGTCATCTGAAGTGGTTAGAATAACAACGGGCACACGCTTAGTTACTTCGTTCTCACGAATGCATTTAAGCACTTCAAGACCGTTTAACTTGGGCAATTTCAAATCCAAAAGGATCAGCGGCGGGACCTCTTTCGGATTTCGATCCGCGTAATTGCCTGTGGCAAATAAATAGTCAACGGCCTCTGCACCGTCACGGGCCACAGCAACGTCATGGGCAAATTCATTTTTCTTAAACGCCCGCAAGGTCAATTCCACATCATCCGGATTGTCCTCGACCAAAAGAATAGCTTGCTTAAGGCCACTCGATTTGCGGGGAGCAATATTTTCGGCCGTCTTATCCATAATATCTTCAGTCATTTCACTCTCCGTCAGTGTTTTCTTGAAATCGTGAAATAGAAGGTCGCACCTTTATCTACTTCGCCTTCCGCCCAAGTTTTGCCATTGTGGCGATGGATGATCCGTTGCACGGTGGCTAACCCAATTCCGGTACCTTCAAATTCGTGGGGACCGTGAAGCCTCTGGAACGGATCAAACAATTTTTCGGCATAACCCATCTCGAAACCGGCTCCATTGTCGCGGACGAAGAACCCCGGTACATCGTCTTCGTCGCTGGCCCCGATCTCGATTGTCGGGTTTTCAGTTTTGCCGGTAAATTTCCATGCGTTGCCAATAAGGTTGTCGAACACTGCGTGAAGCAGGCCCGAGTCACCCAATGCGGTCAGTCCCGGTTCAATATTGATGGTTACGTCTCGATCGGGCTCATTACTTTTCAGATCATCGACGACGGATTGAGCCAATTCAGACAAATCGACTTCTTCCAGGCTCATGTCTTCTTTGTTGGTTCGTGACAGTTTGAGGAAACCGTCAATCAACTGGCCCATGGTCTGGGTGCCCTTCCAGATCCGCTGAGCGTAATGCTGACCTTGCTCGTCGAGCACGTCACTGTAGTCTTCCAAAATAATCTGACTAAAGCCCGCGATGCCGCGCAACGGGGCGCGCAGGTCGTGTGACACGGAATAGGTGAAAGCTTCCAACTCCCGATTTGCTGTTTCCAATTCCGCCGTACGCCAGGTTACCCGGTCCTCTAATTGTTCGTTCAATTCGAGGATTTCCTGCTCCGCGCGCTTGCGCTCGGTAATATCTTCGAGCATCCAAATGACGCCAGCGGAAGTATCACCCTGGATCACATTCTTGCCCAGCACCCGGCACCAAAACAATTCGCCATCCTCTTTCATCATTTGGCGTTCTGTTTTGTATGTCTCGCCTGTGCTTAGGACCTCATAAGCCTCTTGTCCAAATTGCTGGTAACTCTCCTGATCAGGGAAGCCAAGCGCCTTGTATGCCTGTGATGGATCATCACTTTGGACGATCTCGGCTTCAGGGTCGCGGCCAAACAACATTTGGTAGTGGCGATTAGAGCGCAAAACCTTCCGGTCTTTGGACATAAAGATCGCGACCTCAGTGTTTTCCAAGATCAATTCCTGTTCGGCGATCACCTGTTCCAGTTCATCTTTGGCCTTTTTACGCTCCGAAATATCCTCGACCAGCCATATCTGCCCCATCTCGGGGTTTGCAGGATCCGCCGCCCGGCCTAAGTTGCGGCACCAAAAAACCGATCCGTCTCTGCGCTTCATATTGCCTTCGCGTTGGTAGGCTTTGCCCGCCGTTAAAAGCGGTACGGCATCTCCCCAGGCCTCTTCAAATTCAGCTTGAGACGGGAAGAACGAGATAGTGTTCTGGCCAAAAAGTTCTTCTTCTTCCCATCCAAATAACTTTTGGTAATGGGTATTCGAACGAACGACCACACCGTCTTTCAGGAAGACAATGCCGATCTCGGCATTGTCCAACACCATTTCCTGCTCGGCCGACACGCGCTTGAGCGATTCCTCAGCCTGTCGTTGTGCTGTTATGTCGATGGCAAAACCAGACACGTCAGAGTCTTTGGAACCGTCGCGGGACAGATTATTATGGAACCACCACTGCCGGCCTTCGGTCTTGCCCGATAATTCAGCGGAAACCGGCTGCCCCTCCAATGCAAGTCTTAGATCTGCGGCGATTTCCGGAAAGATGCCTGTTATATCCCGCCCAACAACCTCATCTTGGCTCAATCCCATCCGAACGAGGCCGTGGCCGTGGCATTCTGTAATGATGCCGCGGTCATTTACCCGATAGAAAAAGGCCGGCATGTGCTCCAATACACCCCCGTACCTCTGGGTAGTGTTGGTTTCCGTCTGACCAATTTCTCGATCAAGTGCTTCGGTCGACATAAGCGGCCCCCGTCAAAGTCCGTTCGTGTTTTCTCGCGGATAATTTCCAGAGCCTATACAATCCGGGTAAATCTGCCGTTAAGTATTGGTAAATTTGATGTTAACCGATCAAATATGTTGCCCATGTGGGTGGTGGCGAAGGTCAATTGCTAAGAGGTGAGCGCCAGTAAAACATGACAAGTAACAACGATTTGTGGGTTTTTGCCTATGGCTCCTTGATGTGGGATCCAGGGTTTGATTACGCGGAAGTACTGCCGGCGCGGCTTTTTGGCTACCACCGCTCCTTTTGCATTTTGTCCTGGACCTTTCGGGGGCGGCGCGATCGACCAGGGCTCGTACTTGGGCTCGATAACGGGGGCTCATGTATCGGCCGCGCTTTTCGTGTTGACGATGGGCAGCGTGAAAAGGTTGTCAATTATCTCGACGGGCGGGAAACACCGGATATTAGGAAACCTGGCGTCGTCGTCGATGTTTACCGCCGGAAATTATTGCCGGTGCAATTGCCGGAAGACGCGGGCGAACAGCGCCGGGTTCCGGCTATCTGTTATGTGTGCGAGCGTACACACGAGCAATACGCAGGGAATTTGAGCCCTGAAGCCCAATTGAAATATATTCTTCAGGGCGAAGGATCGCGCGGCACCAGCGTCGAGTATCTGGCGAATACCGTTCGGCATATCGATGATTTAGGGATCAGCGACGGACCCCTTCATCGATTGTGGGGGGACGTTCAGGCCAATTTATCGGCGCCTTAACTACATTTACTGTGACCACAAGACAAACAGGTATCGCACCCTTCCTGACGAACCAGTGACGGCGCCCCGCACCGGGGGCAAGAGCGCATCCGGTTGTCGGTTTCTTCGCGACGGTCTTCGCCAGCAGCCAGAGCCATTTTCTTAGGTTCGGTCATTTCGTCTTTATCTGCACCAGGGATAAATCCGCTGACGATCAAATGTTGCTCGATTACATCGCCGATCGCAGCCAGCAGGGAAGGTACGTATTTGCCTCCCATCCAATAGCCCCCACGGGGGTCGAAAACCGCCTTCAATTCTTCGACTACAAAAGTAATGTCGCCGCCCCGCCGGAACACCGCGCTGATCATGCGTGTTAGTGCGACCGTCCAGGCGTAATGCTCCATATTTTTCGAGTTAATGAACACTTCGAACGGCCGCAAACGACCATCCTGCAACACGTCGTTAACGGTGATGTATATGGCGTGATCGCTCTCCGGCCAGCGGACCTTATAAGTATTTCCTTCCAGCACACCCGGCCGGTCTAGGGGCTGGGTCATGGCGATCACGTTGCCGGCGTCAAACACGTCTTCAGGCCGTTTGGGTGGCTCGTCCAGCGGCAGCTGTTCTTGCTTCTCCACGGGCTTGTCATCGCTGTCACCAGCTTC
>Ga0315336_1002169_pt1 | contig 31673 bp, 29 predicted proteins | sample ASW5metaG_FD_204512 | JGI IMG/M metagenome (GOLD analysis project Ga0315336, IMG submission 204512) | Ammonia-oxidizing marine archaeal communities from Monterey Bay, California, United States - ASW #5 | ecosystem: Environmental > Aquatic > Marine > Intertidal zone | place: USA: California...
CATGAAAGGGAAGGACTTGGCCGAGAGGTCCTGATGCGTGGTGCGCTCGACGATCTTCCTTGCGTTCGGTCCGGTGACCAGGAAACCGGACAAGGCATCGGAAATGTCGGTCACGGCAACGCCATCCGTCAGATGCGCCTCGAACCAGCGCATGTGGAATTCGCGCAGATAATACGAGCCCATGATCCAGTACTCGCCGCCCCAATTGAGCACGGTGAGATCGCCCTTTAGCCGGCCGTCGAACCCAAGCATCGGCGCAAGCTTGGCGCGGCCGGGTTTCGGCAGCCGGCAGGCGAGCAGCCGGTCGAGCCAGGCCTCGGCGCCCGGTCCCGACACGGCGTAGCGCGAGAACGCGGTGGTATCGACGAGGCCAGCGGCGCGGCGCACCTGCAGCACCTCGTCGCCGACGAGCTCGAAAGCGTTGGAGCGCTTCAGCGTCGTTTCCTCGCGAAAACCCATCGGCGCGAAATAGGCAGGGATTTCCAGTCCCCACGATGCCGTCCATTCGGCGCCGGCGGCGCTCATGCCGTCATAGGCGCCGGGACGCTTCAAGGGCCGGCCTGCCGGCAGCCGCTCATTGGGATAGGTCATGACGAAGCGGCGGGCATAGAACTGGCCCGTCGTTTGCCGCAGATACTCCCGGTTGGCGGCGAATGCGCCGTAGCGGGCGATATCCATGCCGAAGATGTCGGCCTCCGGCTCGCCATGGATCATCCACTCGGCCAGCGACTTGCCGACGCCGCCTCCCTGGCTGAAGCCGGCCATCACACCGCAGGCGACCCAGTAGTTCTTCAAGCCGCGCACCGGTCCGACCAGCGGATTGCCGTCCGGAGTGAAGGTGAAGGCGCCGTTGACCCATTTGCGGATGCCGGCCTTCGCCAGGCAGGGGAAGCGCTGATAAGCCTTGGAAAGCTCCGGGCTGATGCGGTCGATGTCCTCGGGGATCAGCTCGATGCCGTAGTCCCAGGGCGCGCCGTCCATGTTCCAGTGTTTCGGGTTCTGCTCGTAGACGCCGAGCAGGACGCCCTTGCGCTCCTGCCGCAGGTAGGAAAAGCCGTCGAGATCGACGGCAAGGCCGAGTTCCTTATCGAGGGCAGCGACTTCCGGAATGTCCTCGGTGACGAAATAATGGTGCTCCATCGGTGTCACCGGCAGGTCGACGCCGGCCATCAGGCCGACCTGCTTGGCCCACAGGCCGCCGGCATTGACGACGTGCTCGGCGACGATCGTGCCCTTCTCGGTGACTACCTCCCAGCCGCCATCAGCGCGCTGCTTCAGCTCGACCACGCGGTTGCGCAGGATGATTTCGGCGCCGCGCTTCCTGGCGGCGCCCGCATAGGCATGCGTCGTGCCGTAAGGGTCGAGATGGCCCTCGTTGGAATCATAGAGGCCGCCGAGCACGTCGCTGACATCGACGATCGGGCAGATTTCCTTGATCTCATCCGGAGTCACCAGGCGGGCCGTCTCGATACCGACCGACTGGAACACCGCCCAGGCCGATTTCAGCCACTCCCAGCGCTGCGGGTCGCTCGCCATGTTGACGCCGCCGGTCATGTGCAGGCCGGCATTCTGGCCGGACTCCGCCTCGATCTCGCGATAGAGCTTGATGGTGTAATCCTGCAGCGCCGCGACATTGGGATCGGCGTTGAGCGCATGGAAGCCGGCCGCCGCATGCCAGGTGGAGCCGGCCGTCAGTTCCGCGCGCTCGACGAGCGCCACGTCGCTCCAGCCGAAGCGAGTCAGATGATAGAGCACCGAGGCGCCGACCACACCTCCTCCGATGACGACCGCGCGGTAATGCGACTTCACGAGCCTCTCCCTCTCGTTGGACGCCTCACATTAAATCTGATGGGCACTAGTGTCTAGACACTTATGTCCAGAGCTTGCACGCGGCGTCGTGCCATGCCACTTGTTGGTCATGACCATGACTGCACCCCAGCCCGAACCGACGCCCGGCAATATCAAGGTGACGCGCGCGGACTGGATCAATATGGCGCTCGAGACGCTGATTTCAGACGGCATCGGCAACGTGCGCGTGCTGACACTCGGCCAGAAGCTCGGCGTCTCGCGCTCAAGCTTCTACTGGTATTTCAACAGCCGGCAGGACCTGCTCGACCAGTTGCTCAAGCATTGGCACGAGACAAACACCACGGCGATCGTGGAGCGCGCCCGGCGTCCGGCCGAGACCATCATCATGGGCGTGATGAACGTGTTCGAATGCTGGGCGGACGAACGCCTGTTCGACCCAAGGCTGGATTTCGCCGTGCGCGAATGGGCCAGGCGCTCGGCTGACGTGCGGCGCATGATCGACCAGGCCGACGACGATCGCCTCACGGCCATCCGAGACATGTACCGCCGGCATGGCTATGACGACGAGGACGCCTTCATCCGCGCCCGCGTCCTCTATTACATGCAGATCGGCTATTACGGGCTCGACCTCAAGGAACCGGTCGAGGCACGCGTCAGCCACCTCGCCGCCTATCTGCGCTCCTTCACCGGCCTGGAGCCGAGCGAGGCGGACGTGGCGCATTTCATGCGCTTCATCGCTGCGCGGTGACATCGGGGTCGTTCACGTCCAGGGCGACACCCAAAACAAAGCCTGCTCTGTTGCTTCGCTGCCCTTGTGAGCAGTGCTAAAATGGTCGATTAGTCTGGCGGGGGTGGCGCTCGGACCTGTCCATGCAGTTTCCGGGCGAAAGTGCGTTGGGACGGAAGTCTAGGATGGCAAGTCCTTCGAAACCGAGCAAGAGAAGAGGCCGGATCGCTTCGGCTCTGCTTGCTGTGGACGCGTGGCTCGATACCTCTCTCTACGAGATCGGTTTCAAGGCGCGTGAATTCTGGGAAGCAGCAACCATCTTCTCCCGCCGTTTCCGCGTCCACGGCTGGCGCCGCGCAATCATCGAGGTGCTGAGCGAAGGCTTCACCATGGGCGCCGGCGGCTTTGTGGTGCTGCTCGCGCTCGCCATGCCGGCCTTCGACATCACCACCGGCGACTGGCGCAACCAGGGCGACTTCGCCGTCACCTTCCTCGACCGCTATGGCAACGAGATCGGCCAGCGCGGCATCATCCAGCGCGATTCCGTGCCGGTCGACGAGATGCCGGACATCGTCATCAAGGCGGTGCTGGCGACCGAGGACCGGCGTTTCTTCGACCACTACGGTATCGACGTGCTGGGCCTGTCGAGAGCGCTCTTCGAGAACATGCGCGCCAATTCGGTGGTACAGGGCGGTTCCAGCATCACGCAACAGCTCGCCAAGAACCTCTTCCTGTCCAACGAGCGCACCCTCGAGCGCAAGATCAAGGAAGCCTTCCTGTCGCTGTGGCTGGAGGCGAACCTGTCCAAGAAGGAGATCCTGCAGCTCTATCTAGACCGTGCCTATATGGGCGGCGGCACGTTCGGCATCGAGGCGGCGGCGGATTTCTATTTCGGCAAGAGCGTCAAGGACCTTAACCTTGCCGAAGCCGCGATGCTGGCCGGGCTGTTCAAGGCACCGACCAAATACGCCCCGCACATCAACCTGCCGGCGGCGCGCGCACGCGCCAATGTGGTCCTGTCCAACCTGGTCGACGCCGGTTTCATGACCGAGGGCCAGGTGCTGCAGGCGCGACTGCATCCGGCAAACGTCGTCGATCGCGGGGAGCTGAAGAGCCCGGACTATTTCCTCGACTGGGCCTTCGACGAGGTCAAGAAGATCGCCAAGCCCGGCCAGCATTCGTTGGTTGCCCACACGACTTTCGACGCCAACATCCAGAAGGCCGCGGAAGAGTCGATGGAGTTCCACCTGCGCCAGTTCGGCAAGGAGTACAACGTCACCGAGGGCGCGGTGGTGGTGATCGAGACCAACGGGGCGGTGCGCGCCATCGTCGGCGGGCGCGACTATGGCGCCAGCCAGTTCAACCGCGCCACCAAGGCGTTGCGCCAGACCGGCTCATCGTTCAAGCCCTACGTTTACGCCACCGCCATGGAACATGGTTTCACGCCGGATTCGGTGGTTTCCGGGGGCCCTGTCAGCTGGGGCAGTTGGTCGCCGCACAACTACAGCGGCGGGTCGGCGGGCAACGTCACGCTGCTTACCGCGATCGCCAAGTCCATCAACACCGTGCCGGTGCGGCTGGCCAAGGATTATCTCGGCATTCCCCCGATCAAGGCCATGGCTGAATCGATGGGCGTGGAATCGCCCCTGGAATCGCACAAGACCATGGTGCTCGGCACGTCCGGCATGACGGTGATGGACCAGGCGACGGGTTACAGCGTCTTTGCGCAAAACGGCTTCGTCGGCTCAAGGCACGGCATCACCCAGCTCGTCACCCGCACCGGAGAGGTGGTCTACGACTGGACCAAGGATGCCCAGCCGCCGCATCGGGTGCTGTCGGAAAAGGCGCTGAAATACATGAACACAATGCTGGCCGCGGTGCCGGTGATCGGCACGGCAAGGCGCGCCCAGCTTCCCAATATCGTGGTCGCCGGCAAGACCGGCACCACCCAATCCTATCGCGATGCCTGGTTCGTCGGCTTCACCGGCAACTACACGGCGGCCGTCTGGCTCGGCAATGACGACTTCACACCGACCAACAAGATGACAGGCGGTTCGCTGCCGGCGATGGTCTGGCAGCGGCTGATGGTCTATGCCCATCAAAACATCGACCTGAAGCCGATCCCCGGCCTCGATCATCCATTCGTCGATCCGGAGGTCGCGGCCAAGGCCGAGGAAGCGGCGAAGAAGGAAGCCGACGCCGCGGCGGCGCAGGCGGAGGCCGAGCGCCCGCCGGTGCTCTCCAGCAGGACTACCCAGACGTTGAGGGAAATGACCAAGGCGTTCCAGGCCGCGCCCGTGCTCGATCCCCCCGCCCTGCCGGAGACGCTTTCGGCGCTTTAGAGCATGATCCCGAAAAGTGGGAACCGGTTTTCGGATAAGATCATGCTCCAACAACAAATTGGATCAGGATGACGTTTCAGCGAAACGTCATCCTGATCCAGCCACCCTCGCGTGGAGCCGGCTTGCCACGGCACCCCGCGCCGCGATATCCCGGGCAACATCCTCTGTTTGCGGATCTCATGCTCAAGAACGCCATCCTGACGCTGCTTTCGCTTGCCATCGCCATTGGGCTCGGCGGCTACAGCGTCTGGTACGCGCTCAACGCGCAAGACGGTGTCGGCGCGATCCGCATCGGCCAATGGACCGCCTTCCCCGAAGTCGGAACGCTGGCCGCCGACCCCTACTCCAAGGCACGCGTGGCGCGCGAAGGCGTGCTGGCGCTCGGCAAGGCCGAAGGGCTTGCCTTCGTCGCCGAGCGCGACGATTCAGGCGAGCCGCTGAAGCGCGAATGCACCTATACGATCGAGGGCGGGTATCCGACCGCCCGATTCTGGACGCTCTATGCCGCCGACCAGTCGCTTGGAGTGATCGACACCGGCAAGCCGAGGCAGTCGGCGCTGCAGTCCTTCGAAGTGCTGCGCCAGCCAGACAATTCCGTCGTCATTTCCGTCGGCAGCCGCCCGGCCCCCGGCAACTGGCTGCTCACCGGCGGCTCCGGCAGGATGTATTTCGTGCTGACCTTCTACGACACGCCGATCGCCTCGAGCACCGGCCTTTCCGACGTGACGCTGCCGCGCATCCTGAAGGCGGGCTGCGATGCGTAGCCTGCTGCACGCCCTGATCGTCGGCCTGCTTGGCGCGGGCATCGTGCATATCGTGGTGCTGTTCCTGGTGCCGGAATTCTCCGAACGCGATGCCTGGTCGCGGCTGGCGATGGCCTCCGACGTCTACAGGATGACGCGGCTGGACGCGGAGGCTGGCGGCGCGCCGGTGGTGAAATCGGTCGACCCGCTGTTTTATGCCGCCGCCTGCCGCTTCGACCTCGCCGACGGCCTGGTTCGGATCAGGGCGCCGGGCGACGTGCCGTTCTGGTCGGCCTCCGTCTATGACCGCAGCGGCCACAACATCTATTCCTTCAACGACCACAACGCCAATGACGAAAAGCTCGACGCGGTGGTGCTGACGCCGGCGCAGATGATCGAAGTGCGGCGCGACCTTCCGGAGGATCTGCAAGGCGCGATCTTCGTCGAGGCGCCGATCGAGGAAGGCATCTTCGTCGTCCGCGCCTTCGTGCCGGACGAGAGCTGGAAGCCGATCGTGTCACGCTTCCTCGAGCAGAGCGCCTGCGAATTGCAGGACTACTGAGAACGACGCGATCAGTGGTGCGGCTTCACAGGCGGCGGGGAGCCTGGCCTGTCGGCGCCGCTATCGCCAGGCCGGGTCTCGCCGGCCTGCGGATGCAACTCATAGCGGACGCCGGGGAAAATGATGACCGCCGCCGCCGTGCTGGTGTCGTGACTTGCTCTGTTTACAGGTGCCGCACGCGGCACAAAAGACAGGACCATGCCCATGGTTCGCGCATTCCTCTCGGTGTTCCCGGAGCACAACGCAACGCCTCCAAAGCTGATTAAGAGGCGTAGAGGGTTAACGGAGCGCTAACGTATCGCGGCTAACTTGATGTTTGTTTTCCCGAAGATGCGAAACCGGTCCGGCCGGATTGCGCGGGTTCGGGTGTGTGTCGAGTGTCGGGCGTATCCTCCGTGTCATCTTCGGATTTCAGGCAAATCGCTATCCGGACCGAAGCGGGAAAGGCCGAAAGGCTATTCCGCGCCGCCGTGTCGGCCTTCTGCTCGCTGACGCGCCCATCGCGCCGCGAGATCGCCCAGATCGAGGACCTGACGCTGCCGCTGTTCGACGAGGTCTCGGTCGAATCGCGCCGCTATGTCGCCGCTGCCCTTTCCGAATGCGAATATGCGCCAACCGCACTGGTCAGACGGCTGGCCGAGGAGCCGGTCGAGATCGCGGCCCCCTTGCTTACCCGCTCCAACGCACTGAGCGACATCGACCTCATCGCGTTGATCGGCCGGCATGGGCTGCCGCATGCGCGCGCCATCGCGCGCCGCAAGGAGCTCAACCCGACGATTGCCGACCTGATCCGCGCGCTGGAAAGGCCGACGCTGGTCAAGGTGCGGCCGCCGGAGGCGCTCACAAGGCTTGCGCCGAGGCCAGAGCCCGATGCCAAGGTGGACACTGGTGGTCCCGCGCCCAGCGAGGCAGCGGAGAACGCGCGGCGCCGCCTGCGTTCGATGATGCGCCCGGCCGGCCGAAGTGCCGACGTCAACACTTTCCTCGGCCAGCCGGCCTATGTGAGGTTGCGAGAAACGGCCCTGACCGGCAATGCGGCCTTCTTCCAGACCGCCCTGGCCGACGCATTGGAGATCGACTTCGCGACAGCCCGCTCGGTGACTGGGCAGTCGAGCTACACCGCCTTGCTCGCGGCGCTGCGCGCCCTCGACCTCAGCGAGGACAGGGCCTTCCTGATCGCGGTCGCGGTCTATCCCGGCGAGTTCCCGCATCCGCAGGCGATCCGCCTGTTCCTCGACCGCTACAGGCTGCTGCACCGGGACGCGGCGCTCGACAAGGTGCGCGCCTGGAAGGCCGAGACTCTGTCGCGAGCGATCCGCGACAAGGCTCCCGACTCGGCGATCGGTGACGAGCAACGCGACGCGTCGAACAGAGACGAGGCGAGCTCCGGCCTCAGGGCATCCTGACGCGGCTATTGCGTCTTCACGGAAAGAAGCTCTTCGACGGGAACGGTGCCGGCCTCGATCTCAACCACCCAAATGTCGGGATCGAATTTCTTCTCCCGCTCCAGTCGCGCATAGACGTCCGAGCCATCGTCGCCTGCGTCGAGCAAGCTGAAGAAACGCTCGTCCGGCTTGGCCGAATCGTAGCTCGTCTGTGGCGCCGGCCCATAGAGGGCCACCTCCCCCATCCGCCCCCGCGACAGGACGAAGACGGCGCCTGCCTCCGTCGCGCCGCGCTTGACGATAGCGGCAAAGCCGCCGCCGGCGAAGACGCGGCGGACAAGGGCCGAGACCCAGAAATCGGTGGTCACGCGCATGGGAGGGTTCCGGATGGCATGCGCGGCTTCTTACAGCAAGGATGAAGGAACCGAAACGTGCCGTGCCGACTCTCAGTTGGTCAGGCCGATCTCGCGCATCTTGACATAGACAGCTTCGTCCGGCTCGCCGGTTTCAGGCAGGCCGAACAGGGCCTGGAATTCCTTGATCGCGGCCCTGGTGCGAGCGCCGACCTTGCCGTCGAGCTGCATGTCGTCATTGCCAAAGGCTTTCAGGCCGGCCTGAATCTTGACGATGCGGGCGTCGGGCGATTGCGTGGCGCCATCGGCCGGGGCCGAGACCGCAATGACCGACGGCTTGGCGGACGGCGGTGCGGCTGCCGTGTCGGCCGGGCGGGGCGCCGGATGCGGAATGGCCGCAGTGGTTTGGCGAGCGCCAAGCTGGTCGAGCAGCGCCGAGTCGATCTCGCCCGAGCCCGGCAGCCCGACTTTCAGCTGATAGGCCTGGATGGCCTTGCGCGTGGCGGGCCCGGTGAGACCGTCGACCGTGCCGTCGTAGAAGCTGAGGTCTTTCAGGATACCCTGCACCTGCTGGACAACCGGATCCGGCTTGGCCACCGGCTGCGCCGGCGGCTGACGCACGATGTTGATGGTGGTCTCCGGCTCGTGGGAGACGGTGTGCGGAAAATTCTCGACGCTGCGGGTGGCGAAGAAGGCGCCAGTGTGCGGAAACGGCTGGTACCAGAGCGCGTTGGCGGACACATAGAACAGCGTCACCAGGAAGGCGGTCGAACCGCCCACCAGAACCGGGTTGCTTGCAATCAACTGACCGACGGCAACCGCGCCCTCGGCGAGGACGCCGCGTTCGGGTTCGACCACCTTAGGCCGTTTTGCGGAGCGAGCCATTTCTCTCCCCATCTGCATCCCCCCTCGGCTTGGCCGGCATGGCCAGCACGCCTGAAGGCGTGCCGGAGCGCCGCCTCGGACCGGCCACCGGCAAGCCGATCGTCACCGTGGTGCCCTCGCCGGGCGCGCTCTCGATCGACATCGTGCCCTCGTGCAGCGCCACAAGGCCCTTGACCAGCGACAGGCCTAGCCCGGTTCCCTCGAAACGACGGGTGTAGTCGTTCTGGATCTGCATGAACGGCTTGCCGAGATTGGCCATATCCTCCTCGGCGATGCCGATGCCGGTGTCGCTGACCCAGAAATGCAGGCGCGAACCGACGCGCTTGGCGCCTATCACCACGCTGCCGCCATCGGGCGTGAACTTGATGGCGTTCGAAGCGAGATTGATCAGGATCTGCTGCACCGCGCGGCGGTCGGCATTGATCTCGCCGGCATCAGGCGCGATCTGCGTGGCAAGGACTATGCTCTTGGCGTCAGCCAGCGGCCGCATCATTGAGCGGCACATGTCGACGGCCTCGACGAAACGGAACGGTTCCATCTCGGTCGCATAGGCGCCCGCCTCGATGCGCGAGACATCGAGGATCGAGGTGACGACGGATAGAAGATGCTGGCCGGAATCCCTGACCAGGCTGACATATTCCTTTTGGCGCGGATCCTTGAAAGCGCCGAACATCTCATGCAGCAACATGTCGGAAAAGCCGATGATGGCGTTGAGTGGCGTGCGCAGCTCGTGGCTGACGACCGCAAGGAAGCGCCCTTTGGCCACTTCGGCCGCCGCGGCGGCCTCCCTGGCTTGCACGAGCTCCTCGCGCAGCGCCGCGACATCTTCGTTTTCGCGCAGGACCAGCGTGAAGATGTCGCGATCTGTCTCGCCGGCCAGCAGGTCGAGGCTGAAGGGGCGAAAATTGTCGGCGGCGCCGGCACCCTCGCGCGGAAGGCGGATGCGCAGCTCGAGCCGGCGCTTCGGCGCTCCTTCGCGCATATCGGCCAAGGCGGTGAGATAGGCGACGCGATCGGAAAGATGAACGCGATCGAAGAGACCGGTTCCGAGCAGGAGCTCCGGCGCGAGTTTCAGGATCGAACGCGCCCTGGCGGACGCTTCGACCACTTCTCCCTGGCGCCCCATGCGCAGCACAACGGCGTCGATGACGTCCTCGAGACGATCGCCGGCGGGCTCGGCCGGCCGCAAATGGGCCGGATTGGCGAAAGCGGCGGCACGCGGCAACAGCGTCAGCGCCCAGGCGAGCGGCAGCAGCCAATGCCAGGCGGCGATTTCGCCGGGCGGCAGGAACTGACCGGCGAAGGGCTGCAGAATGATGGCGACAATCGCCGCCAGGGCGCCAGACAACGCGGCGCGCCGCGACCCTGACACCCACCAGGCTTCAACCGGAAATGCGAGGGCAAGCAGGGCGACCGGCGAAGCCAGTCCGCCAGCGGCCGCCATGGCGCCCGCAAGGGTAAAGCCGCCCAGCAACACGGCCAGGCGGGCGGCGAGCGCCATCCGGCCGGTGGCCGCCACCAGAAGAGCGGCGAACCAGCACAGACCGAAGGCGGCGAAGATCGCGGCCACCGTGACGGCCGCGCCGAGGCTCGACGTGACTAGCGTGACCGCGGCACCCGCGGCAAGAAACGGCGCGGCCAGCATGACCCCGATGAAGCGGCGCTGGCGCAGGCGTTCCGCCTCACCCGTCACGGTCGGGTGAACCATGCGTTCGCAACCGGCGGCAACCGCGCCAGGCAATTGAACGTATCTGGCTGAAATAGAACTCAACGCACGCGTACCCGGTCGCAAAAACGCCCTGCCTGGCAGGTGACTCATCAATCGGCTTGAAACTCGCATCCAGCGTTTAAGGAATGGATAAGGCTGGCGAAGCCGGCTGCCCGCCCCGGGCAAATATCGTGACGCCGCGCCGCCCAAAGCAGGCCGAGTTGCCGCCATGGTAAACGGCGCGTTAGCCGCGAGGCCTGTGCCAAAATGGGCAGAACCGTGATCCGGCGAACCGCCAGTTCAGATTATATCGTTTAATAACAATTAGATATATGGTTATTGTAAAGTTAATCCGGTCAGTGGGATTTGAGACAAGTCGATATCAAAACTGATCCTTTCGAATTTGCCTAAAATTTGAGACAAATTCGCTGCTTCGATGCAAGCCGTCCTTTGCGTGATCGTGCCATTATCGTGCCCATAAAAGAGGTCATGCCGATGGATGCATGATCCGTCACGGATGGATGCAACATCCATCCCGGATGAGAGGCAAGTAAGATGGGCTTTCTGATCAGAATGGCTTTCTGGTTTTCACTGGTGCTCCTGGCGCTGCCGCTCGGCGTCGGCCCAGGCGAGAACGGCCAGCAGAGCGTCGGGCCGATCCAGGCGCTGTTTGCGGCGCGCGAGGCGGTCGGCGACATTGCGGGGCTCTGCGAGCGCAAGCCCGATGTCTGCGAAACCGGCAAGTCGGCCATGTACACCATCAGCGTTCGCGCCAAGGAAACGGCCAAGATCGCCGCGGCCATGATCGACGACCAGCAGTCCGGGAAGGCAGACGCGCCCGCGACCAACGTTGCGGATGACGGCGCCGTCACGACCACAGGCAGCGTAGCCGAGGACATCGTGCTGCCCGCCAAGGTCAACATTCCGGTGATGGCAAAGAACTGAGACCTTCTTCAGCCGTTCGCGCGGCTCTTTATTAGTTCTGGCGCAATTCCGGACGGAAAACCGCTTCGCACTTTTCCTGGAATTGCTCCTATTCAGTTTCAGCGCAATTCCGGACGGAAAACCGCTTCGCACTTTTCCTGGAATTGCTCTACGCCGCGGGCGCGTCCGACCTCTCGACGCCCGCGGCGTCTTTCTTTTTCCGTGACGCGGCGTTGCCGGCCCACTATATGCGGGGCGATGACCACCCCGATCCAGACGATCCGCGACGACTTTTCCCTGCTCGACGAGTGGGAGGACCGCTATCGCTATGTGATCGAGCTTGGTGAAGGCCTGCCGCCTTTTCCCGAGACAGAGCGCACGGCCGCGAACAAGGTGCCCGGCTGCGTCAGCCAGGTATGGTTGACCACCGAGCAAGGAGCGGGCGCCGATCCGGTCATCAGCTTCCAGGGTGATTCCGACGCCCACATCGTGCGCGGTCTGGTCGCCATCATGCTGGCGCTGTTTTCTGGCCGGCGGGCAAGCGAAATCCAGAAGACGGATGCCGAGGCGACACTGAAGGAGCTCGGCCTCGACGAGCATCTGTCGCCGCAGCGCGCCAATGGGCTGCGCTCCATGGTCAAGCGCATCAAGCGCGACGCGGAAGCTGCGTTGAAGCAGACGGCCTGATCCGGCCCCTGATCCGGCCGATGTCGCTCCCACCAAGAAAGCGAAACGGCGCCGCAAGGGCGCCGTCGAATTGCCTGTGAGCTGAGACCGATCACCGGCCCTTGCGCTTACGGCCCAGGCCCATCTTCTTGGCGAGCTGCGAACGGGCAGCCGCATAATTGGGGGCGACCATCGGATAGTTGGCGTCCAGGCCCCACTTCTCGCGGTACTCTTCCGGCGTGAGATTGTAATGGGTCATCAGGTGCCGCTTCAGCGACTTGAACTTCTTGCCGTCCTCGAGGCAGACGATGTAGTCGTCATGGACCGAGCGCTTCGGATTGACGGCCGGCTTCTGCTTTTCGACTGACGGCTGCTCGGGCGCCCCACCGACGCGGCCCAACGCGGCGTGAACGTCGGCGATAAGGTTCGGCAGTTCCCCAACCGGCACCGGATTGTTGCTGACATAAGCGGCGACGACATCGGCTGTCAGCTCGATCAGCGCATCACCGTTTTTCGAAGGTGTTTCGACGATTTCCATAGTGCTAAGGCCCCAACGAGAGTTGTTTCTAAAACTGCGCCCTTTTTTTTCCGGGATCGGGCATCGCGCGAATTTCATTCAGGAAAGCCCTGCGATTCGCGTCGGGTCATCTTAATGACGCCGCATCACAAGTAAGTCAATTCGCATATTGACTTATGTTCGCGGATATTCCTCAAATATTGCCGATTCAGCTTCAAAAATTCGTGCGTCGTGCAACTTCGCGAGATTTTTCTGGTCAAACCAGCATGCCGTGACGTTACGGCATGCACATGATAGACATCCAATCGCCATTCAACGTGGCAATCAATGCTTGGTCAATGCTTGGATGCCTGTTGCGCCAGCACGATGAATCCTGTGGCGCAACGGAGCGCAAGGGCCAATCCAGCGGGACGGGCCGACAAGGCAAAGTGACGAGAATCCGTCAATAGGGCGCGATGTATTTGCCGTAGACCCAGCCGGTGACGAAATGACCGTTTCGGGCCGGGTCGTGCCAGATTTCGCACCAGCGATAGCGGATTGCCTGACGCTGCTTCCAATGCGGCTGCCGGGCGATATCGAGCAGATTTACGCCTCCGGTGCAGCGGCCGGTCATCTGCAGCACGGCGCCGTTCGGATAGGCGGCCTGCTTCTGCGACACGTCGGAGGGGTATTTTCGCGCGTTGAGCGTATCGCCGAACGGCACGCCCGCCACTTGCCAGGCGGCAAAGACGGTTGCATGAGACTGATTGGAAGACGCCAGAGCCGCGGCGATGACGGCAGCAGCCATTGCGGTAGAAACACAGGATTTCATCTTTCCCCCTTCAGCTTGGTTTCCGTAGACCACCTTGAACCGCGCCCCTTGAACCGCCGCTGAGCGGCGTGTTCATTCGTCATTCAAGCAAATTCCGCAGCGAGACGTAATGACCAGAACCTCCGCCTTGATTTCCCCATTTCCGATCGCCACCCCGCCGGCGCCTGAGAAACACCCCGTTTCCGACATGCATCACGGCGTCACCCGCAGCGACGACTATGCCTGGATGCGGGCCGAAAACTGGCAGGCCGTGTTCCGGGACCCTTCCCTGCTCGACGGGCGCATCCGCGACCATCTCGAGGCCGAGAACGCCTACCAGGCCACGCTCATGGCCGGCACCGCGGACCTGCGCGGCCAGTTGTTCGCCGAGATGAAGGCGCGCATCAAGGAGGACGATTCGACCGTGCCCATGAAGGACGGCCCCTATGCCTATGGCTCGTCATTCAAGCTCGGCGGCCAGCAGCCGCGCTATTTTCGCATGCCGCGTGATGGCGGCGCCGAAGAGATCCTGCTCGACGGCGACGCGGAAGCCGAGGGCAAGGCCTATTTCCGGCTCGGCGGCGTCGATCATTCGGGGGACCACAAGAAGCTTATCTGGGCTTTCGACGACAAGGGCTCGGAATTCTTTACGCTGCGCGTGCGCGACCTCGCCGGCGGCGCCGACCTTGCCGACCTGATCCCCGACACGGGCGGCGGGGGAGTGTGGAACGCCTCGGATGACGGTTTCTTCTACACCCGCCTCGACGACAACCATCGCCCGTCGAAGGTATTCTTCCACGCGCTCGGCGACAGACCCGAGAACGACCGGCTGATCTATGAGGAGACCGATCCCGGCTTCTTCATGGACGTCAGCGGCACGCGCGCCAACGACTGGATCATGATCGGCATCAACGATCACGAGACATCCGAATACCGGCTGCTGCCCGCCAATGATCCATCCGCGACTCCCAGGCTGGTGGCGGTGCGGGAGGCCGGGCTGCAATACGACCTGGAAGAAGGCGGCGACATCTTCTTCATCCTCACCAACGCCGATGGCGCCAAGGACTTCAAGATCATGACCGCGCCGGTAGACAACCCGGTGCGCGCCAACTGGCAGGAACTGGTGCCGCATGAGCCCGGCAGGCTGATTCTCTCGGTCCTCGGATTCAAGCATCATATGGTCAGGCTGGAGCGCAAGGACGGCTTGCCGCGCATCGTCGTGCGCGAACGCGCCAGCGGCGAAGAGCATTTCATCTCCTTCGACGAGGAGGCCTTTTCGCTCGGCCTCTCCGGCTCCTACGAATACGACACCGAGACGATGCGCTTCACCTATTCGTCGATGACGACGCCGGCGCAGGTGTTCGACTACAACATGCGCAGCCGCGAACGCGTGCTCTTGAAGACGCAGGAAGTGCCCTCCGGTCACGATCCGGAACACTATGTCACGCGCCGGCTGATGGCTCCCACCGCCGATGGCGAGTTGGTGCCGATCTCCCTGCTTTTCCATCGCGATACGCCGCTGGACGGCTCGGCCCCCTGCCTGCTCTACGGCTACGGCTCCTACGGCATCACCGTCCCTTCCGCCTTCAACACCAACTGCCTGTCGCTGGTCGACCGCGGCTTCGTTTACGCCATCGCGCATGTGCGCGGCGGCAAGGACAAGGGCTACGGCTGGTACGAAGACGGCAAGCGGGCGAAGAAGATGAACACCTTCACCGATTTCATCGCCTGTGCCCGCCATCTCGTAGCCGAGCGCTACACGCGCCATGATCGCATCGTCGCGCAAGGCGGCTCCGCCGGCGGCATGCTGATGGGGGCGATCGCCAACATGGCGCCGGAAGATTTCGGCGGCATCGTCGCCGAGGTGCCGTTTGTGGACGTGCTCACCACCATGCTCGACGCCAGCCTGCCGCTGACGCCGCCGGAATGGCCGGAATGGGGCAACCCGATCGCGTCCGCCGACGACTACAAGACGATCGCCGCCTATTCGCCCTACGACAATGTCGCGGCGCTCGACTACCCGCCGATCCTGGCGCTGGCTGGTCTCACGGATCCGCGCGTCACCTATTGGGAGCCGGCCAAATGGGTGGCCCGGTTGCGAGATCGCAAGGCGGGCGGCAGCCCGGTCCTGTTCAAGATCAACATGGATTCCGGCCATGCCGGTGCGTCGGGCCGCTTCTCGCGGTTGGAGGAGATCGCCTACATCTATGCCTATGCCCTGAAAGTGACCGGCAGGACCTGATTTTCCGCTCGCAATCGGCAAGGGCGCGCGTTACCCAATGCCGCCCTTTTTCAAAACGGCTTCTCCCGGCCGCGACCATTCATTCGCAAGGATCCTCATGCTGCTCGTCGACACGTATCTCGACAAATCCGCCATTCAGGGCATCGGCGTCTTCGCCAGGAACCACATCGCCAAGGGCACTCTGGTCTGGAGGCTCGACCCGCGGTTCGACCGCCGGATCCCGGTCGAGACCTACGAGGCCCAGATCGGCCCGGTGAAGTCCTATCTCGACCGCTATTCCTATCCGGACCGGCAGGATCCGCGCTTTATCGTCTTCGAGGCCGACGACGCACGCTATATGAACCATCACGACGATCCGAACTGCGACGTCTCCTCGCCCGAGGAGACCTACGCGCTGCGCGACATCGCGCCAGGCGAAGAACTGACCTGCAACTACAACCACTTCTTCGAAGACGGCTTCGATTTCCTGGGCGATCGCCACCTGTAACCGGATGCGAGCCAGCGCAAGCGAGGTCAGTTCGCAGGCTTGCGCGCCGGATAGCCGTTGGGATGCGGCGGGACAGCCTTTAGATAGGCGGCGATCGCAGCGCGGTCGTCTGCTGTCAGTTGCGCCATATTTCGCTGCACTTCGACCATGGAGCCGCCGACGGAATCGAAATCGGGCGTGAAGCCGGTCTCGAGATAGTTGGCGATGTCGGCCTCGGACCAGTCCTTGATGCTCTTGCCGCCGGGGGTGATGTTGGGCACGACGCCCGAGCCTTCGGCTGCGACTGCCCCCGCCAGCCATTCGCCTTTCTTGATACCGCCGGCGAAATCGCGCGGCGTGTGGCATTCACCGCAATGGCCGGGACCCTCGACAAGGTAGCGGCCGGCCAGAACCTTGTCCGGCGCGTCGTCCGGCAAAGCTATCACCGGTTCGGCACTGAGATAGAGCAGCTTCCACAGGCCGATGCCGCGGCGGATGCTGAAGGGGAAGGAAAGCTTGTGATCCGGCGCCTTGCCGGCAACCGCCGGCAGCGTCTTCATGAAAGCATAGAGGTCGGCGATGTCGGCCGGCTTCATGCGTGAGTAGGATGCATAGGGAAAGGCCGGATAGAGATGCTCCCCAGAGGGCGAAACCCCTCTGAGCATGGCGTTGGCGAGGTCCTCCTCGCTCCAGGCGCCGATCCCGTCCTTCGGATCCTGGGAGATGTTGGGTGTCACGAAGGTGCCGAACGGCGTCTTGAGCTCCAGCCCGCCGGCCAGTTGCAGCCGGGCGTCGCCCTCGGCGCCAGGCCTGGAATGGCAGGAGGTACAGCCGCCGGCATAGAAGATGCGCTTGCCCCTGGCGGCGTCGCCGGGGCCGAGCTGGGCCAAGGCCCCGGCGTCAAGCCTGACCGGCGCCGACAGGGCCCAGCCGACGACCGCGCCGGCGCCGCCCAGCACGATGACGGCACCGACAAGCTTCTTCAGCCAGGCCATGGCCGACGATCAGCCTTTCTTGATTCTGTAGCTCTGGTGACAGGCGCCGCAATCGCCGCCAAGAGTGTTGAGCTGTGCCTTCAAACCGTCGACATCGCCCGGCGGCGAGGCGACCGCTTCCTTGGCGTCGGCCAGGAACTTGTCCCCGGCGGCCTTGAAGCCGGCCATGTCTTCCCAGATCTTCGGCGCGGCGGTGGTGTCGCCCTTGTCGCTGCCGGCGGGGAAGAGCTTGTCGGCGTCGAACTTCTCGGCATTGGCCTGCAGGGCCTTCAGCGTCGTCAGCACGGCGGCAGCGTCAAAATCCTCCTCGCCCTTGACGACCTTCGACAACTGGCCGGCAAGCATGCCGCGCTCTTTCATCAGGGCCTGGCGATCCTGGATCGGGTCGGCAAAGGCTGCCGAACCGGCAAGAGCTAGCATGGAGATGGCGAGGACAAGCTTTCTCATTCAATTGGCTCCTTTGTGAGACGACCAAACGTTAACGGACCTAAGGATGCGAATATTCCCCGCTGCCGTCACGATTTCGCCCTGGCGTTGAATCTCCCGAGTTGGCAGATAAAGAAAAGCCCCGACGTGCGGGGCTTTTCATCGAAATCGCTCAGCCTTTGGCCTTCTCGTAGAGTTCCAGGACATAGTCCCAGTTGATCAGGCTGTCGACGAATGCTTCGAGGTACTTCGGCCGCGCATTGCGGTAGTCGATGTAATAGGAGTGCTCCCAAACGTCGACGCCGAGGACCGGCGAGCCGCCGTGGACCAGCGGATTTTCGCCATTCGGGGTCTTGGAGATCTCAAGCTTGCCGTTCTTGACCGAAAGCCAGGCCCAGCCGGAGCCGAACTGAGTGGTGCCGGCTGCGATGAAGTCCGCCTTGAACTTGTCATAGCCGCCGAGATCGCTGTCGACGGCCTTCTGCAGCGCGCCCGGCAGCTTGTTGCCGCCGCCGCCCTTCTTCATCCACTTCCAGAAATGGATGTGGTTGTAGTGCTGGGCCGCGTTGTTGAAGAGTCCGGCATTCTTGCCGAAGGACTGCTTCACCACCTCTTCGACCGACAGGTCGCCCATTCCAGCCTCGGCGGCCAGTTTGTTGCCGTTGTCGACATAGGCCTTGTGGTGCTTGTCGTGGTGATACTCCAGCGTCTCCTTCGACATGTAAGGCTGCAAGGCCTCATAGTCATAAGGCAAGGCGGGCAACTCAAAAGCCATGGATTGTACTCCCTCGAGGAAAAAGTCCGGTGATACTACCGGGTTAAGATAGGTCTGGAATGGGTCGGGGCAACTCCGGAATGGAGCGCCGAGCGAGTTTTAGAGCAATTCCTGGAAAAGTGTGAAACGGTTTTCGATACGCAACTGCGCAAAAATCGAAGTGCGGGAGCGGTTCGCCGTTTCAGCGAAGCGGTGAAACGCTCCAGCGGCTCACGCGACGGGTGTCGAATGCGCCCAGTCCCAATAGAGTTCGCGCGCCTTTTTCGCCACGGGTCCGGGCTGAAGGTCGCGGTTCTCGATGCGTGTGATCGGCACGACCTTGGAATGGTTTCCGGTCGAGAATATCTCGTCCGCGTCGAGGAAATCGCGCACCGACAGCGTCTTCTCGGTGGCCTTGAAGCCGTAGTCGCCGAGCAGGTTGATGACACGCGAACGGGTGATGCCCGACAGGAACGTGCCGTTCGGGGCCGGCGTCATCACATGGCTGTCCTTGACCAGGAAGATGTTGGACGTGCCGGTCTCGGCGACATTGCCCAGCATGTCGAGCACCAGGGCATTGTCGAAACCGCGGTTCTTGGCCTCGAGGATGGCGCGGCCATTGTTGGGATAGAGGCAGCCGGCCTTGGCGTTGGTCGGCATCGTCTCGATCGTCGGTCGCCGGAACGGCGAGACGGTGACCGAGAAGCCGGCCGGCGAGATCATCGGCGATTCATAAAGGCACAGGCAGAAGCGGGTCGAATCCGGATCGGCCGGCACACCCATGTAGCCGCCATGCTCGGCCCAATACATCGGTCTGATATAGACCGCCGTCTTGCCGTCGAATTTCTTCAGGCCGTCCCAGGTGAGCCCAACGATGTCCGCGGCCGTCATCGAGGGCTTCAGGCCAAGTGCCGCGGCCGAAGCGTTGACGCGGGCGCAATGAAGATCGAGGTCGGGCGCGACGCCCTCGAACCAGCGGCCGCCGTCGAAGACGCTGGTGCCGAGCCACATGGCGTGGCTGCGCGGTCCCAGTATCGCGACATTGCCCTCGTACCAGTCGCCGTCCACATAGGTCCAAGTCGCGGTCTGCGCCGCTTGCGCCAGTGTCATGTTCGCTGTCCAGATCGATGATTTTAGATTTTCATAGGACGATGCTTTGGCGGCCGGCGTCAACCGACATGGCCGAAAATCATTGAGGCCAGCAGCACTTAACTGCAATCAGCGCTTGCGTGGCGCGCCGTCGCGCCGCAAAACTCCTGCCATGCACCACGCGGCTTATGTCTTCGACGCCTACGGCACGTTGTTCGACGTGCATGCCGCCGTGCGGCGCCACGCCGGCGAGATCGGCCCGGACGGCCAGTTGCTTTCCGAGATCTGGCGCGCCAAGCAGCTCGAATATTCCTGGGTCAGGACACTGATGGGTTCATACGCCGATTTCTGGCAGTTGACCGAGCAGGCGCTCGATTTTGCGCTGCGCAAGGTGCCCTCGGCCGATTCGACGGGGCGGACGAAGCTGCTGGAGGCATACTGGCGCCTCGACTGCTACCCGGAAGTGCCCTCCGTGCTGAAGGCGCTCAAGGCATCGGGCGCGAAGCTTGCAATCCTCTCCAACGGGTCGCCCGAAATGCTCGAGGCGGCGGTCAAATCCGCGGCGCTCGACCAGATCCTCGACGACGTGTTTTCGGTCGATCAGGTCAAACGCTTCAAGACCGACCCGTCGGTCTACGACATGGTGGTCACCGGCTGGCGGCTCTATCCAGGCGCGGTGTCGTTCCAGTCGTCAAACCGCTGGGACATAGCAGGGGCCGCCAAATTCGGTTTCCGCACGGTGTGGATCAACCGAACCAGCCAGCCAGACGAATACCGCGACTTTCCGCCGGGGCTGATCCTGCCCTCGCTCGAAGGGCTGTTGGCAGAGGTCTGAACCCTCTGTTGCTACACCGCAACAGTTGTGACCCGGTCACAGCTTCGCCTTTTTCTGTCCACCCTCAGGCCAGAATTGGAACCGCCTATCGCGGCCAACTGTTATGCATGCGCCGCCTTGCCCGCGCATTCATGTTTTCTTGCGAATTAAGACCTAGAAAAGGCAACCATGTCAGACGCTTCCTTCCGTATCAGCCGCCGTGGCTTTCTCAATTTCACAGCCCTTGGCGCTGCTTCGGCCGCCGTGTCCGCCTGCACCACGACCAGCGATCAAGGCCCCGCGCCCGTCCAGACGCCACCGCCTCAGGCGCCTGTCGAAGCGCCGCTTGGCGACTACGCGACGATGTACGGCGCGATGTCCGACAATGGCTTCGACCTGCCGGCCATTCCGGTGAACAAGATCGATCACAGATTCCTGCGCCAGATCGTGCCCGATCCGACGGGCCAGCGCCCAGGCACCATCGTCGTCGATACCACCGGCCATTTCCTCTATCTGGTGCGTGAGGGCGGCCAGGCGATACGCTACGGCGTCGGCCTGGGCCGCGCCGGCTTCGAATGGTCGGGCGACGCGAAGGTGCAGTGGAAGCAGAAATGGCCAAAATGGACGCCGCCGGACGAGATGGTGGCGCGCCAGCCGGAACTGACGCAGTACAGCGCCAAGAATGGCGGCATGCCCGGTGGTCTGAAGAATCCGCTCGGTGCGCGCGCTCTCTACCTCTTCCAGGGCAACCAGGACACGCTCTACCGCCTGCACGGTTCGCCCGAATGGTGGTCGATCGGCAAGTCGGTGTCTTCGGGCTGCGTACGCCTGATCAACCAGGACATTATCGACCTTTACGACCGCGTGCCGACGAAGACCCCGGTCATCGTGACGGCCAATGTCGGCGCGCCTGAAGAGAACATGCCGGAGCGCAAGGCCATTCCGATCGACAACGGCGTGCCGACGGGTTCGATCCTCCTCGGACCGGTAAAGAAGCTCACCAACGAGATTTTCTGAGCCCGGGCTTCGGGTCAGCGGTGCTTGGCCGATGTAGCCAGCACCGCAACCGGTCTGCGGTGATAATCCATCATCCCGGCAACCGCATCGGCATGCCATGGCGCTGGACCACACAAAACTTTCAGCGCCGGATGTTCTAAGCTGGCAAGGCTTCAGGCATTTTATGCGCAAGGAGTTTTGCCATGTACACACCGCCCGCCTTTCGCGACGACGATAAGAAAAGCCTCACGGCCACAATCCGCGCCGCTCGGCTGGCAATTCTGGTCACCGCCACGACGGAAGGCCCGCTGGCGACGCCTTTGCCGCTTTTGCTCGACGAAAACGAGGGCGAGCATGGCGTGATCTACGGCCATGTCGCCAAGGCAAACCCGCAGTGGCGCGTGCCGCCGCTGGGCGATGGCCTTGCGATGTTCATGGGGCCGGACGCCTATGTGACGCCGGCCTGGTATCAGACCAAGCAGGAAACCGGCAAGGTCGTCCCGACGTGGAACTATGTCGCCGTCCACGCCCATGGGCCGATCGAATTCTTCGAGGATGCCGCCAGGCTCCTCGAGGTCGTGACCCGTCTGACCAACCTGCATGAAGGCGAGCGTGTCTTGCCCTGGGCCGTGTCGGATGCGCCGGCGGATTTCATCCAGTCGCAGTTGAAGGGTATCGTCGGCCTGCGCATGCCGATCACGAAGCTCGAAGGCAAGCGCAAGATGAGCCAGAACCGCAACGCCGCCGATCGTGCCGGTGTCGTGGCTGGCCTCTCATCGAGCGACCGGCCCTCAGACCGCGAGGTCGCGCCGCTCATTCCGTTGTGACACGCCAAGGGGTCGCCTGACGTCCCTCACCGCCCCCGGGTAAGACTCCCCAGGATGCCGCGCACGATGGCGCGGCCGACGGAGGAGCCGACCGAGCGCACCACCGACTTGATGGCGGCTTCCGTAACGGTCTGACGGTTGGAAGGCCGCCGATTGCCTGTTCCCGAGGCATCGTCGAAGCCCGGAATGGTCCAGCGTGAGCCGCCGCTGTTTTGCTGCTTTGCCTGCGCCTGGGCGTCCTGTGCTTCCTTGGCCCTCTTCTGCAGCATCTCGAAGGCCGATTCGCGGTCGACGACCTGATCGTACTGACCAGCGACCGGGCTCTCGGCGACGATCCTGCGACGCTCCTCCGCGGTGATCGGCCCGAGCCGCGAGCATGGCGGCCGGATCAGCGTGCGCTGGACCATGGCCGGCACGCCCTTGTCTTCCAGCATCGACACCAGCGCCTCGCCGGTGGCGAGTTGGGTGATCGCGGTGGCACAGTCGAAATCGGGGTTGGGCCTGAAAGTCTCGGCGGCCGTCCGCACAGCCTGCTGCTCGCGCGGCGTATAGGCGCGCAGCGCATGCTGGACGCGGTTGCCGAGTTGGGCCAACACCTTTTCCGGGATATCGAGCGGGTTCTGCGTGACGAAATAGACGCCGACGCCCTTGGAACGGATCAGCCGCACAACCTGCTCGACGCGGTCGATCAGGACTTTCGGCGCGTCCTCGAACAAAAGATGCGCCTCGTCGAAGAAGAAGACCAGCTTCGGCCGGTCGAGATCGCCCACCTCGGGCAGTTCCTCGAACAGCTCCGACATCAGCCAGAGCAGGAAGGTGGCGTAAAGCCTCGGATTCATCATCAGTTTGTCGGCGGCCAAGACGCTGATCGCGCCGCGGCCATCGCGCGTGGTGCGCATCAGATCGGCGATACGCAGCGCCGGCTCGCCGAAGAAGTTCGCGGCACCCTGCCCTTCCAGCACCAGGAGCGTGCGCTGGATGGCGCCGACGGAAGGTTTCGTGACGTTGCCGTAGCGGGCGCTGAGCTCGTCGGCTCGCTCCGCGATGTTGACGAGCAGCGCTTGCAGGTCCTTCAGATCGAGCAGAAGCAGGCCTTCCTCGTCGGCGATGCGGAAGGCGATGTTCATGACGCCTTCCTGCGCCTCGGTGAGGTTCATGAGCCGCGACAGAAGCAGCGGCCCCATCTCCGAAACGGTGGCGCGAATCGGATGACCCTGCTCGCCGAACAGATCCCAGAAGATGACCGGGAACTCCTGGAACTGGTAGGGATCAAGCTTTACTTCTCGGGCGCGCTTGACCAGGAAATCCTTGGCCTCTCCCATCATCGATATGCCGGCCAGGTCGCCCTTGATGTCGGCGCAGAAGACCGGCACGCCGGCATTCGAGAAGCCCTCCGCCAGGATCTGCAGGCTGACCGTCTTGCCGGTGCCCGTGGCGCCTGTGACGAGGCCGTGGCGATTGCCATAGCGCAGCAGCAGCTCTTCCGCGCGCTGATAGGAATCGTCAGGCTTGCGACTGGCGCCAATGAAGATGCTGGTGTCGTCAGCCATATGGTCTCCGCAATCTGTTTCCGTACAAAGGCCTCACTCGAGGTATAGTAACGCAGGCAGCATGCGGCAATGGCCCGTGTCGGGTTTGCGCGATTTCGAATCTGGCCTTTGGCGCTTGCGGATTTTGCCCATGTTTGGCAATCGGTTAGGCGGCCGCGAGAGAACCCGGCCGGATGGTGCATTGTGATATACGGTTCCCGACCTTAGATTGGCTGGACCGGCTGAGAAGCGAGGAGAGCGATGGGCGCCGGCGCCTTGACCAGGGATGTCGACCTTCCGAACCCGGATGCCAAGCGTTGGCAGGCGCTGGTGGAAAAGGCGCTTGCCGGCGGTTCGTTCGAGGAAAAGCTCGTCTCGCACACGGATGACGGCATCCGCATCGAGCCGCTCAGCCAGCGCTCGACGACCGCCGAGCCACTGCCGCGCGCAAATCCCACGGCGCCCTGGATCGTCAGCCAGCGCATCGACGACCCGGACGTCGCGCGGGCCAGCGCGCAAGCGCTGGAGGACATCGCCCAGGGCGCGACAGGACTTTCGCTCGTCTTCGAGGGCGCGCCGAACGCCTTCGGCTATGGCCTGCCGCGCACCGCGGAGGCGCTGGAGGCCGTGCTCGACGGCGTGCCGCTCAACCGCGTGCAGGTGCGCATCGACGCGCATCCCTGGAGCCGCGCGGTGGCCGACTGGCTGCTCGCTTTCCTGAGCCGACGCCGCTCCGATCCGACCAAGCTCAACCTTTCCTTCGGCATCGACCCGGCGGCTATCTTCGCAGGAACCGGTCGGCTGCGCACCTCGATCGAGGCGCTGCAGGAATCGATGCCGCAGTCGCTGGCGCATTTCTTCTCGATGGGCGTGCCGGGCGTGCTGCTGGAGGCCGACGGCCGCGTCTTCCACAATGCCGGCGCCACGGAGGCGCAGGAGCTCGGCACGATGATGGCCTCCGTCGTGTCCTATCTGAGGATGTTCGAGAAGGCGCGCCAGCCGCTCATTTACGCAGCACCCCATATCGGCTTCGCGTTGAGCGTCGACCAGGACCAGTTCCTGTCGATGGCCAAGGTGCGGGCGTTGCGCAAGCTCTGGGCGCGCATCCAGGAGGCCTGCTCGATCCCGGCCTCGACCGCCAGCGTCCACGCAGAGACGTCCTATCGCATGATGACGATGGCCGACCCGGAGACCAATATCCTGCGCACCGCGATCGCGGGCTTCGCGGCGGCGGCCGGCGGCGCCGATTCGATCTCGATACTGCCGCACACGATCGCGCATGGTCTGCCGGCCGGTTTCGCCCGCCGCGTCGCCCGCAACGCGCAGTTGATCATGGCCGAGGAGAGCCATGTCGGCTATGTCGCCGACCCCGCCAGCGGCTCGGGGGCGGTCGAAGCACTGACCGACGATCTTTGCGCCGTGGCCTGGGAGGAATTCCAGCGTATCGAAGCCGAGGGCGGCGTGCTCGCCAGCCTGCAGCAGGGCTATATCCAGAACCGAGTGCGGACGGCCGCCGCCAAGCGCAATGCGGCCTATCGGTCGGGGGAGCGCGGCATCGTCGGCACGACGCTCTATCGCGCGCCGAACGAGCGGCCGGTCGAGACACTGCCCCAGGAGCGGGGCCCGGCCCTGACCGAAGGCGTTGCGACTTGCGACCCGCTGTTTGCCGCGCGCATCGACCAGTCGATCGGAGCCGGATCATGATTCCGGATTTCAGCCAGATCGGCTGGTCGGCGCCGCGCCGCGCGCCAATCGAGATCAAAGGCCAGCGGATGACGCCGGAAGGCATCGCCGTCAAACACCTCTACACGCAGAGCGACCTCAAGGGGCTCGCCAATCTCGACACCTATCCGGGCATGCCGCCTTTCGTGCGCGGCCCCTACCCCACCATGTATGTCCAGCAGCCGTGGACTATTCGGCAATATGCCGGCTTCTCGACGGCGGAGGAATCCAACGCCTTCTACCGGCGCAACCTCGCTGCCGGCCAGAAGGGCCTGTCGGTCGCCTTCGACCTCGCCACGCACCGCGGCTATGACAGCGACCACCCACGCGTCGCCGGGGATGTCGGCATGGCAGGCGTGGCGATCGATTCCATCCTCGACATGCGGCAGTTGTTCGACGGCATTCCGCTGAACGAGATGACGGTGTCGATGACGATGAACGGCGCGGTGCTGCCGATCATGGCGCTGTATATCGTGGCGGCGGAGGAACAGGGCGTCGCCCAGAAGGATCTCGCCGGGACCATCCAGAACGACATCCTGAAGGAGTTCATGGTCCGCAACACCTACATTTATCCGCCGAAGCCTTCGATGCGGATCGTGTCGGACATCTTCGCCTATACCTCCAGACATATGCCGAAGTTCAACTCGATCTCGATCTCCGGCTACCACATGCAGGAAGCCGGCGCGACGGCCGATCTGGAGCTTGCCTACACGATCGCCGACGGTATTGAATATGCGCGCGCCGGCGTCGCGGGGGGCCTCGACATCGACCGCTTCGCGCCGCGCCTTTCCTTCTTCTGGGCGATCGGCATGAACTTCTTCATGGAGGTCGCCAAGCTCAGGGCCGCGCGACTTCTGTGGTCGAGCCTGATGAAGAAGAATTTCGCGCCGAAGGACGAGCGCTCGCTGTCACTGCGCACCCATTGCCAGACGTCCGGCTGGTCGCTGACGGCGCAGGACCCCTACAACAACATTACCCGCACGATGATCGAGGCGATGGCGGCGACGCAGGGGCATACCCAGTCGCTGCACACCAATTCCTTCGACGAGGCGATGGCGCTGCCGACGGATCACTCGGCGCGGATCGCGCGCAACACGCAGCTCATCCTGCAGAAGGAATCCGGCACCACGCGCATGATCGATCCTTGGGGCGGCTCGGCCTATGTCGAGCGGCTGACGCACGATCTGGCGGCACGCGCGCTCGCCCATATCGAAGAAGTCGAGAGCCTGGGCGGCATGGCGGCGGCGATCGAGAAGGGCATCCCGAAGCTGCGCATCGAGGAAGCGGCCGCGCGCACCCAGGCCCGCATCGATTCGGGCGAGCAGATTCTGGTCGGCGTCAACGCGCACCGGCCGCAGACGGATATCGAAGTCGATGTGCTGAAGATCGACAATGCCGAGGTGAAGGCCCGGCAATTGGCCAAGCTGCAGCGATTGAAGGGTACGCGGGACGTGGCGGCCCTGGAAGATGCGCTGGCGACGCTTACCCGCGCGGCCGAGGGCGACGAGAACCTGCTCGAATTCGCGATCCGCGCCGCGCGCGCCAATGCCACGGTCGGTGAGATTTCGCTGGCGCTGGAAAAGGTATTCGGCCGCCACACGGCGGCGGTGCAGACGATCTCGGGCGTCTATCGCGATGCGCTCGGCGACAATCCGGCGCTTGAGCGGTTGCAGAAGAAGATCGAGGCGTTCGAGAAGAAATCCGGCGCAAAGCCGCGCATCCTGGTCGCCAAGATGGGTCAGGACGGCCACGACCGCGGCCAGAAGGTGATCGCCAGCGCCTTTGCCGATCTCGGCTTCGACGTCACCGTCGGACCGATGTTCCAGACGCCGGACGAGATCGCGAAGCTGGCGGTGCGGCACGACGTCGACATCGTCGGCGCTTCTTCGCTGGCGGCCGGCCATCTGACGCTGATCCCGGAGCTCAAGGAAGCGCTGAAGAAGCTCGGCCATGCCGACATGCTGGTCGTCGCCGGCGGCGTCATCCCGCCTCAGGACTACGACGCCGTGCTGGCCGCAGGCGCGGCCGAGATCTTCCCGCCGGGAACCGTCATTCCGGAAGCGGCGAACCGGCTGATGGATCGGTTGCTGGTCGATCGGTGAGGCTATTGCCGATTTGCCTGAAGGGTTGTTCTATGGCAATCGATACAACCAGGGCGCGATGATGTCTAAGACAATCATCCATGCGCGAGATGCTCGACAGCTTGAATCTTCAAGTTGGCGATGAGTTCCAGATCATTGAAACCGACGATGGCCTCATTCTAAGGCCAGTCCGACACGACAACCACGAACGGCAAATGAACGCCGCTCGCTTTGTCACGGATAAATACGAAGCTGAGCTACGGAAGCTTGCTACGTTGGCTAACGGTTAGCTCTCGGCCTTGTCCGAGAGCTTGACGATTTCCCATTCTTTCCCGTTGACGGTGACGACCTCGCCGACCTTCTTGCCGAACAGGGCCACGGCCATTGGCGAGACATGGGAAATGCTGCCCTTGGACGGCTCGGCCTCGTCCTCGCCGACGATGCGCCAATGCACCTTCTTGCCGTCGTCGCCTTCCAGCGTGACGCCCATGCCGAAGCGGACCACGTCGCTGCCGGGCTCCGGCACAGAAAGCTCCGCATTCTCGCGCCGCGCGGTCCAGTAGCGCAGGTCGCGGGAAACCACCGCGATGCGCTCGCGGTCGCCTTTCCTCTCGGCCTTGGCCAGCGCGTCGCGCAGGTCGGCCAGATTGTCCTCGATCATCGCCAGGCCGCGCTCCGTCACCAGGTTGCGGTGCGTGCTGATCGGCCGCTCGCCGACGCCGGCAATGGCGTTTTCGCTGTCTTCTTCGCGGGTGAAAGCTCTGCTCATGCGATGAACTTAGGCTTGGCGAGGCGACTGCACAAGCGGTTTGCCGATGAGGCAACCCTGGCACGATTCCTGCGACATGCATGGGGAAACGCCAGGACCTGTGCCGATGTTGAACAGACGAATGCTGCTTGCCCGGACCGCCGGCCTCGCCGTCGCCGGCGCCTTCGCCGGCAAGGCATCGGCAAAGGCGCTGCCGGGCATCGAGATGGCCGCGATGCGCGGCTCGATCAACGCGACCGAGATCGGCGTGCAGCCCGGCGCGGTCGACGACCAGAGCAAGGCATTCGCCAAGATGCTTGCCGAGGCCAGCGACCGCGACGCGCCAATCTTCCTGCCGCCCGGCACCTATCTCGTCTCGAACCTGAGGCTGCCGGCCCGCACGCGCCTGTCGGGCGTGCCCGGCGCGACGCGGATCGTCTATGGCGGCAACGGTCATCTGATGATGGCCGAACAGGCCGAGCATATCGAGCTGAGCGGTCTGGTATTTGACGGCAGCAATCGCTGGCTGGCCGACTACACGCAAGGGCTGCTCGACCTGCGCCGCGTCGCCCATCTCGTCATCGACAATTGCCAGGTCACGGGCAGCGGCAAGAACGGGTTGGCGCTGGAGCATGCCGTCGGCCGTGTCGGCCGCTCCGATATTTCGGGCGCCGCCGATGCCGGTATCTATTCGGTCGAGGCCGGCGGGCTGGAGATTTCCGGCAACACCGTATCCGACTGCGCCAATGGCGGCATCCTGGTGCATCGCTGGCAGGCGGCGGAGGACGGCACGATCGTCAGCGGCAACCGCGTCCAGCGCATCGGCGCAAGAAGCGGCGGCACCGGCCAGAACGGAAATGGAATCAACGCCTTCCGCGCCGGCAATGTCATCATATCGGGCAATGTCGTCTCCGACTGCGCCTTCACCGCGATCCGCGCCAATAGCGCCACCAATCTGCAGATCACCGGCAACACCTGCTCGCGCTCGGGCGAGACGGGGATCTATTCGGAATTCTCCTTCGAAGGCGCGATCCTCAGCAACAATCTCGTCGACGGCGCCGCCAACGGCATCTCGATCGTCAATTTCAACGAAGGCGGCCGCATGGCGGTCTGCTCGAACAACATCGTGCGCAACCTCTCGACTGCCGGTCCCTACACCGCGGACCCGCCCGGCTTCGGCGTCGGCATCAGCGCCGAGGCCGACACGACCGTCTCCGGCAATGTCGTCGAGAACGCGCCGCTCTACGGCATGCAGCTCGGCTGGGGGCCTTACCTGCGCAATGTCGTGGCGACCGGCAACATCATCCGCAAGGCCGGCACCGGCATCGTCGTATCCGTCGTCGAAGGTTCCGGCACCGCGGTCATCTCGGACAACGTCATCGACGGCGCGCAGAACGGCGCCATCATTGGCCAGCGCTGGGCCGATCCGGTGACCGGGGACCTTTCCCAGTCGACCGATACCGGCTACGCGCATCTCACTGTCGAGCGTAACAAGGTGAGCTAGACCGAGGCCACGATGATGTGGGCCTGGATCTTGGCGGCAATTTCGCCACGGCCGTGCCTGTCGGCGATCGCGGCTTCGGCGTAATCGGTCGCTGACGCCAATCGCCCCGGTTCGCGCGCCTCGATCTCGTTGCGTAGCAGGGTGCCCTGACAATAGGCCACTGCCGGAACGCGCGGCGAGGATGCACGGCTCTGCTTGGCTATGGTATCGATCGTCACACCGGAGAAGCCGGCAGCCTCCAGATCGGTGCGGATCAGCGCCTTGTCGTGGTAGCCGTGCGGCGTGCGCGCCAGGAAGCGCGGCGGATCGTGCGGAAAAATCCTGGCCAGGGCATTCGTCACGTCATCGGCAAATATGTTCTCCTCGATGCGATCCCAGACACTGAAGAGGAAATGCCCGCCGGATTTCAAGACCCGCCTTGCCTCGCGATAGGCGGCGACGCGGTCGGGAAAGAACATCGCGCCGAATTGACAGCAGACGATGTCGAACGCCGCATCCTCGAAAGGCATCTTCAGGGCATCCGCCTGGCGCCACGCGATGCGGCTGTCGGGCCCCTGGCGCGAAGCCGCATAATCGAGCATCGGCTGGTTGAGGTCGGTCACGATATAAGTGGCGTCAGAAGCGAGGTTTGGCGCCAGCGCGCGAGTGACGGCTCCGGTGCCAGCGGCAGTCTCCAGAACGGCCAATGGCGCGAAGGAAGCCGCCCGCCGTGCGGTCTCCTCGGCATAGGCTTCGAAAATCAGCGGCACCATATGGCGATCGTAATTTTCCGGGATCGACCCGGCAAACACCTTGTCCGCTTCCAGCATGGTCAGCCCGCGCCGTCCCGTTTGATAGGGAGGAAGCTAGCACATAATTTCTGTATTGGGCTCACCCGCGCGGCATATGCACGTCGGTAAAGTCGGCGCTAGTTGAGCGCCGCCGTCGGCCGCAACGAGCCGACCTTGGCGCCGACGCGACTTTCGACTGCGGGACGGGCGAGTTCGGCGAGCTTTGCCGCAAGCGCATCATCGCCGCGCAGCAGCTTTGCCAACACTGCGGCAATCATCACCTCCGCCGCCCTGCCGGCGCCGTCATCGCATTTCAAGGCGATGCCCAGGCCAAGTTCGGGCAATGCCGCGCAATAGACGCCCTCGGCGCCGGTCTTGACGAAGATCCTGCCCGGTGCTGCCTGCATCAGCGCGACATCGGCCTTGCCGGTGCCGGCGACGAGGAACGGCTCGGCCATGCAGGCCGAAATCAACCGCTTCGCCGCCCTGGCGCGCTCGGGCGAAAAGCCCCTGCCTGTCGCCATGCGGGCAAAGCCCCGCGCGAAGCTCTTCAACGGCACGGCATAGGTAGGGATCGAGCAGCCGTCGGTGCCGCAATGGTCGACGTCATGCACGGCTCCGGTCACGGATTGCATCGCATCACGCACCATTTCCTGCAGCGCATGGCCTGCCTTGACGTAGCCGCCATGGGCGATGCCTGAGTGGACGCAAGTGCAGAGGAAGCCGGAATGCTTGCCGGAGCAGTTGTTGTGCAGGGCATTCGGCACGCCACCGGCGCGGGCGAGCGCGATAGTTGCGTCATGGCTCGAGGGCCAATGCGCGCCGCATTCCAGTGCCGTCCCGTCGAGGCCAGCCTTTGCCAGCATCGCCTTTGCCAGTTCGACATGGACCGGCTCGCCCGAATGCGAAGCGCAGGCCAGCGCCAGTTCGCGGTCGCCGAAGCCATAGGCGTCGGCGGCGCCCGATTCGACCAGCGGCAATGCCTGTATTGCCTTCACTGCGGAGCGCGGGAACACCGGGCGCTCCGTATCGCCGATCTCCCAGACGGCCTTGCCGTCGGCATCGAAGACCGAAACCGCACCGCGGTGCCAGCTTTCGACCACGGAACCACGCGTGACTTCGACCAGAACCGGGTTTGCCATTTTGCCTCCCGCACCGGCGCCCAGGGGAGCGCCGCTTGAACGCGGGCTGCTTCTATCTGATCCGGTCGAGAATGGAAACGTAGTTGGCGACCGCCGCGCCACCCATGTTGAAGATGCCGCCGAGCTTCGCGCCCGGCACCTGGATGCCGCCAGCCTC